>ERZ795060.106-NODE-106-length-118568-cov-153.522457_pt1 | contig 118568 bp, 107 predicted proteins | sample MGYA00375144_ERZ795060 | MGnify/ENA primary metagenome ERZ795060 (study PRJEB30189, sample SAMN05720157) | activated sludge metagenome | isolation source: anaerobic digester from wastewater treatment plant | place: Japan | collected 2015-05-15 ...
TTGGCCCTCGTTTTCAACATGATCATCATCCTCGCCTTCCTGGCCGCCTTTCGGGCCACCCTGACACTGCCGGGTATTGCCGGTATCGTTCTTATCATCGGTATGTCCGTGGATGCCAACGTTCTCATCTTCGAGCGCATGAGGGAGGAGATGCGCACCGGTAAACCCCCCCGCTCCGTAGTGGAGACGGGTTATGCCAAGGCCTTTTTTGCCATCTTGGATACAAACGTGAATTCTCTCATTGCCGCCTTGTTTCTATTTGGTTTCGGTACGGGGCCCGTCAAGGGTTTCGCCGTTACCTTGAGTGTGGGTATCATTGCGAGTTTGTTCACCGCCGTCTTTGTAACCCGCATCGTCTTTGACTATTTTGTCTGGCAGAGAAAAGTGAAAGCCATCAGCGTCTGATACGGAGGAAAGGAATATGGAATTCATCAAACCCGGGATTAACATTGATTTTGTTGGCAAGATGAAGTGGTGCGTCATTTTCTCCCTGGTCCTCACGGCCCTCTGTATCGTGACCTTCATCTGGAAGGGTTTTTCCCTCGGTATCGACTTCGCCGGGGGCACCCTGATTCAGATCAAGTTCTTTGAGCCGGTTCCTGCCGATGACCTGAGGAAGGCCCTGGTGGAAGTGGGAGTCAAGGATGCCATCATCCAGCCGTTTGGGAAGGATGAGGTGGTGGTGAGGACGGCGGAATCGAGCTCTGAACTGAAAGGACTTTCGGAGCGGCTTCAAGAGGCCTTATCGGCCAAGTACGCAAAGAAAAAGGTATTCGAAATTCAACGGGTAGAAGTAGTGGGTCCCAAAGTGGGAAGGGACCTCACGCGAAAGGCCATCCTCGCCGTGCTTTTTTCTTGGGTCGGGATGCTCGTGTATGTAGCCATTCGGTTTGAGTTCCGCTATGCCGTAGGGGGAATCGTGGGGGTAATCCATGATGTAATCGTCGTCCTCGGTATTTTTACCCTGCTCGGCAAGGAGTTTACCCTCTCCATCGTCGCTGCCCTCCTTACGGTGATCGGTTATTCCATTCACGACTCCATCGTCGTCTTTGACCGGATTAGGGAAAACGTCAGAAAAGAGGGACGCAAGGATCTGGCCACGGTAATGAATGCAAGTATCAATCAAACCTTAAGCCGCACGATCCTCACCTCCTTTACCACGGCCCTCGTTTGTGCCGTTTTGTACGCCTTTGGCGGAGCCGTCATCAGGGATTTTGCCTTTGTTCTTCTGGCGGGCGTGGTCTTTGGCACGTATTCATCTGTCTTTGTGGCGGGGTCCGTCGTGCTTGCCTTTGAGAAATACCGCACCTCCAAGCGAAGAAGGTAATCGGAGATGACTTCACTGGAGATGGTAGCGGTGGGGATAATCGTAATTGTGCTTTTCGGGGCACTTTTTCTTAATATATTTGGTTTCCCGGGAACGGCGGTCATATTCCTGGCCGCCTTCGCTTACGCCCTCGTGACAGGGTTTAAGGGCCTCGATGGGAAAACGCTCATCTTGTTGTTCATTTTGACTTTGATGGCAGAGGCCATCGAGTTTTCCCTGGGGTTTATCACAACTTTCTACTTTGGATTCTCCGTTCGTGGATGCCTAAGCGCCCTGGTAGGATCGGTGGTGGGGATGGCCGTTCTCACCCCCCCGTTGATGGGGTGGGGGACATTCTTGGGGCTTTTCCTTGGAGGTTTCGGTGCCGTCCTAGTCGTTGAGCTTCTTAAGCAGATGCGACTGAAACCCGTATTTCGCGCCAGCGCCGCCTCCATTTTCAAACGCCTATGTGGTACGACCGTGAAGGGGGCAATTGGGTTGGTGATGGTGCTCATTACGATGAATCACATTTACTCTTGAGGGGCAGGCATGGTGATAGAAAAAAGGAAGTCCAAGGTCCAAGAATACGCAGAAGCAATTATCATTGCCATTTTGATTGCCCTTTTTGTACGCACTTTTATCGTCCAGGCCTTCAAGATCCCCTCCGGTTCCATGAAGCCAACCCTACTGGTGGGTGACCATTTACTGGTCAACAAGTTCATCTACGGCGTTAAGATCCCATTTATCCGGAGGACCATCATTCCCGTAATGGAGCCCAAAAGAGGGGATGTGGTAGTTTTCATCTACCCGGAGGACAGGTCTAAAGATTTTATCAAGCGGGTTATCGCCGTAGCAGGGGATACGGTGGAAATTCGCAACAAGAAGATCTTTCTCAACGGTAAACTTTATACGGATCAGTACGGGGTTTACGTGGACAACTTCGTTATCCCTGCCACCGTGCAACCGCGGGATAACTTCGGTCCCGTTACCGTGCCTCCGGGGAAGATTTTCGTGATGGGGGACAATCGAGATCAGAGTTACGATAGCCGTTTCTGGGGATATGTGGACTTAAGAGACGTTTTAGGAAAGGCCTTCATCATCTACTGGTCCTGGGATCGGGACAACATGGGGGTTAGGTGGAGCCGAATCGGTAAAATAATTCATTGATGAAGCACCGCCTTGACATAGATTAAGAGATAGTTTATGAAAGGCAAAAAAGGAAAAACCATGTTGAGGGTATTGACCCCTAAGCTGGATCGTAAAAAGCCTTCCCAGGACCGTGGGAAGGCTTTTTTATGAAAAGGTGGAGGTGTGAGTTTTAGATCCATGGCAGAAAAAAGACGGATGGTTATGGATGCGGCGGGGATCGAAAGGTCTCTTACCCGTATTGCCCATGAAATCCTTGAAAAGAACAGGGGAGTTGAAGACCTAATTTTAGTGGGCATCCGTACGAGGGGTGTCTTCCTGGCCCAGCGACTCAGACAGAAGATCTCCGCCATCGAGGGAAAAGAAATACCCCTTGGCATGCTCGATGTCACACTTTATCGGGACGACCTCACTACCCGGGCGGAAAAGCCTCAGTTGGGGAAGACAGATATCCCCTTTTCCCTCCAGAACAAAAAAGTAGTCCTCGTGGACGATGTCTTATTTACCGGACGCACCATCCGGGCGGCCATGGATGCCCTCATCGACTTCGGTCGGCCCAAGATGATTCAACTTGCCGTCCTCATCGATCGGGGACACCGGGAGCTGCCCATCAGGGCCGATTTCGTGGGCGAGAATTTACCCTCCGCCCTTTGGGAGGCCATCTCCGTCCACCTTATGGAAAAAGACGGCGAGGACTGTGTCCTCATCGAGGCAGAGACGGAGAGCCACAAGAGAGAAAAGCCATGATCACGGCCCTCACGACAAAGGATATCTTAGGGACGAAAGACCTCTCGGTGGAGGAAATCGAACTCATCCTTCAAACGGCCGAATCCTTCATTGAAGTCTCGACGCGGGAGATAAAGAAGGTTCCCACCCTGCGCGGCAAACTCATCATCAACCTCTTCTTCGAGGCCAGTACACGAACGAGAACGTCGTTTGAAATAGCGGGCAAGAGGTTGGGCGCCGACACGATAAACATCGCCGCTTCCACGAGTAGCGTCGTGAAAGGGGAAACTCTAATCGACACGGCGTTAAATCTGGAAGCGATGAATCCCGATATTATCGTTATCAGGCACTCTGCCGCCGGTGCACCTCACCTGCTCGCAAAGAGGCTGAAGGCTTCCATCATCAATGCAGGCGATGGGGCCCACGAGCATCCGACGCAGGCCCTCCTCGATCTTATGACGATGAGGGAAAGGAAGGGGAGGATAGGGGGGCTCAAGGTCGCCATCGTAGGGGACATAGCCCACAGCCGGGTGGCGAGGTCGAACATATACGCCTTGAAAAAGTTGGGGGCCCACGTGGTAGTAGGGGGGCCGGCTACCATGCTTCCCCGGGGATTCGCTCAAATCATGGGTATCCCTGTCTACACTACCATGGAAGAGGCCGTTCGGGATGCCGATGTGATCATGATGCTTCGCATTCAATTGGAGAGGGAGAAACAGAACATCTTCCCCTCTCTTCGGGAATATGCCCAACGATTCTGCCTGACGGAAGAAAAGGTCAAACTGGCCAAGGAGGATGTTCTCATCATGCACCCCGGCCCCATCAACCGGGGGGTGGAGATATCTCCGGAGGTGGCGGATGGTCCCTACTCGGTCATCCTAAATCAGGTAACAAACGGCGTAGCCGTCCGCATGGCCCTTTTGTACCTGCTGGCCGGTGGCGCCCGGGAAGTGTGAAATGAAGAAAGAAGACAAGAAAATATTACTCAAGGGGGGCAGGGTCATCGACCCCCTCCAGGGAATAGATGAAAACCTCGACGTTCTTGTGGTTCAGGGCTTAATCGCGCAACTGGGAAAAGGGTTTAGGGCCGATCCCGCCGTCATGGAGGTCATCGATGTATCCGGTAAGGTCGTTGTGCCCGGTCTAATCGATATGCACACCCACCTGCGTGAGCCGGGATATGAGTATAAGGAAACCATCGAAACGGGGTCGAAGGCGGCCGCCGCCGGCGGGTTTACGGCGGTTGCATGCATGGCCAATACCCAACCCGTCAACGACAACCGCTCCATTACGGAGTTCATCCTCCGTCGGGCGGAAGAAGCGCAACTGGTGCATGTTTATCCCGTCTGTGCCCTCTCCATCGGACTGGAGGGGAAAAAGCTGGTGGAGTACTGGGATCAAAAGGAGGCAGGGGCGGTCGCCATTTCTGACGATGGGCGTCCCGTAATGGATAGCGCTCTTATGAGAAGGGCCCTCGAGTATGCCGGCTCCCTCGGCATGGCCGTGATTTCCCATTGTGAGGATTTGAGTCTCTCTGCCGGCGGGGTCATAAACGAGGGACCTACCGCGGTGGAAACAGGCCTTAGGGGTATCCCGGCCATCGCCGAAGAGATCATGGTGGCGCGAGAGGTGATGATAAGCGAATACACAGGTTCTCCGGTTCACATAGCCCATATTAGCACGGCACGGGCCGTGGAAATTGTCCGTAAGGCCAAGGCCCGGGGAGTAAAGGTGACGGCGGAGACGGCCCCTCATTACTTTACCCTAACAGAAGAGGCACTAGGCGAGTTTGACGTCAATGCCAAGGTGAATCCACCTCTTCGGGGAAGGGAAGATGTAGAAGCCATAAGGGAAGGGCTGAAAGACGGTACCATCGATGTCATTGCTTCCGATCATGCGCCCCATGCCGTTACGGACAAGGAGGTGGAGTTCGAGTATGCCGCCAATGGCATCTCGGGACTGGAGACCTCCCTATCTTTATCTCTAAGTCTCGTCTTTTCCGGCGACCTCACCCTCGCCGAACTTATTAGAAGGATGAGTGCCAACCCGGCGAGAATCTTGGGGGTGCAAGGGGGTACACTCAAGCAAGGTACGCAGGCAGACATCACCGTCTTAGACCTCGAGCGTCCGTGGACGGTAGATGTAAACAAGTTCCGATCGAAAGGAAAAAATAATCCCTTCCATGGTCGAAAGCTCCGGGGAAAGGCCGTCCTCACCATGATGGGGGGGAAGGTTACCTTCCGGGATAGCTGATTTTATGCTGGTAAAAACCCGTCATGAAACGTTAGGTATCGTCCTTCAGGCTTTTAACTATGGGGACTATGACCGGGTGGTTAGGTTCTTCACCCTGGATTACGGCAAAATTGCCGGGATAGCCAAGGGGGCAAAAAATAGCCGTCGTCGATTCCCCGGCACCCTGGAGCCGTGGTGTCTTTCGCGGGTGAGTTTTACCCAGACGACTCCCGATCGTCTCGTTTTTCTCGAACGTTGTGAACCGGTAGATTATTTTGGTCATCTGCGGTCGGATCCCGTAAAGACGGTTTACGCGGCAAAGATCGGCGAGATGGTGGAGGCCTTTTCCCCGGATAGAAAGAAAAACGAAGGGCTTTTCTTTGCCTTCCGTGACTTTCTTGCCCTCCTCGATCAAGACAAACCCCGGGAATCGTTGCTTTTATGTTTCGAAGCGCGGCTACTTACCGAGGTGGGTTATGCCCCTGTCCTGGAGCACTGTGTGGCATGCGAGCGGCCCGTATCTGAGGAAGGTATTTTTTCTTTTGTCGCCGAGGCCGGGGGGATAAAATGTGACACTTGTTTATCGGCGCGGGACAAATCTCCCCTTCGTGTTTCCACGGGCACACTGAAAACCCTGAGGCTTGCCTTTATAAGCCCCCCGGAAAGGCTCCCACGAGTTAAATTCTCTTTTCCTGTCCTCCGGGAAGGCAGGCTCCTCATCGATATTTTTGTCAGGCACCTTTTGGGGAGAAACCTGAAGACGACCAAGGTGTTAGATCAAATAGGGCATAGGTGAGAGCGGCCTTTTAAGACCGAGAAATTTTTTATCAGGAGGGACAATCATGGGGTTGCGTACACCGGAACAATACAAGGCAAGTTTGAAGGATGGGCGTAGGGTCTTTATTCGGGGAGAAAAAGTGGCGGATATCACGCAGCACCCCATTTTAGGGGTAACGTGCGATACCATCGCGGCCGGATATGCGCTGACCCAATCAACCGACCCTGCAATCAGGGACCTCTTTGTGGCTTCCCATCCGGAGACGGGGGAGCCCATCAACAGGTTTTTCATTACGCCCCGCACCAAAGAGGACCTGGCCAATCGAACCCGGATGATTCAGCGTTCCATCGAGCTTACCGGAGGCTTGCCTTTCGGGAAGGATATAGGTACCGATTGTCTCAATGCCGCCTTCGTCGTAGCCGGTCAGATGAAGAAACCGGAGTATCAGAAGAATGCCTTAAATTTCCTGGAGCACCTGAGAAAAAACGACCTTCATACCTGCGGGGCTGTGACCTGTGTCAAAGGGGATCGGTCTAAGGAGCCGGCGAAGCAGAAGCATCCCGATTATTATCTCCACGTGGTAGAACGCTCGAAGGAAGGGATCATAGTGAAAGGGGCAAAGATTCACATCACCAGTGCACCGGCAGCCAATGAAATCATAGTGGTGCCCACGAGACAAATGAGAGACGGAGAAGCAGATTATGCCGTCAGTTTCGCCATTCCGGCCAATGCCCCGGGCATCACTTTCATCTGTCGTGGAGGCAGGGGTCAGTGGACACCCCATGAATTTCATGGAGAAAGACCGGTTCGAGAACTAACGGAGGCCATGATCGTTTTCGATCACGTATTCGTTCCCTGGGAAAGGATCTTCATGTGCGGGGAGTGGCAGTATTCCATGCTTCTCGCATATACCTTTGCCACCTTCCATCGCTTCACCGCCATCAGTTACAAGGTGCCGGCGGTGGAGGTCATGGCCGGCTGCGCCGTTGCCATGTCTAAGTATAATGGCCTTTTCTCCGTGGGTCACATTAGAGATAAACTCGCCGATATAGCGGGATACGTGGAGACGCTTCGTGCTCTGGCCGATGCAGCGGCCCAGAACCCGGTCATGTACGGAGATATAGCTGTGCCTAATCCCCTCATTACCAATATGGCAAAACTGCACTTTGCCAACAATTACCATCAGTTCGTGAAGCTCATTCAGGATATATCAGGGGGTATCATTGCCACCTGTCCGGATAAAATGGATTGGGAAAATCCAGAAATTCACGATTATCTGGAGCATTATTTAGGCGGCGCGGATAAGTATACCACCCTCGATCGCCTGAAGATGGTCCATGAAACCATGCGCCACGTGTGCTCACATGAATCGGCCTTTCACGAGGTGACCACCGTTCACGCAGAAGGTTCTATGGCCGCGCAGAAAATGATGATTCTGGCCGAAGCGCCCCTCAAACGCTACGAAACCATGGCCAAGAGGGCGGCGGGGGTGACGGAATGAATTAGCGGCCCTGGAACTTGGGCGGCCTTTTCTCTAAAAATGATTTTACCCCCTCTTCGAAATCGTCGGTTCTCACAAGGGGAAGGAGCTGAAGGAATACGTGGTGAACGTGGATAGGAAATGGCTCCTCCCATCCCATACGCATAAGTCTTTTGGCTGCTTGGACTGCCAGGGGGGCATTGGCGCCTATTTCCTGGGCGAGAGAAAGGGCACTGGGCATAACTTCCTCGGGAGGCACAACGTGGGAAACCAGACCTAATTTTAGGCATTCGTCGGCCGGGAGGGTGCGCCCCGTGAATATGATCTCTGCCGCCTTCGACCAGCCGAGGAGGCGAGGCAGAAACCACGTTCCCCCTGATTCGGGGACGATGCCCCTCTTCACATAAGCGGCGGCCATCTTCGCTTCCTGGGACATGATGCGAATGTCGCAACCTAAAGCAAGATCAAGTCCGTAACCGGCGGCAGAGCCGTTCATGGCACAGATTACGGGCTTGTCCATTTCGAAGAGCACCACAGGTGGGGCTTGTCTCAAATCAAGATGGGTGATGACCTTCTCGCCGTCGAGGAGGGCTTGGTCTCCCCCCTGGGCTTGGGCCGAAAGGTCAAGTCCGGCACAGAAGGCGCGGCCTTTTCCTGTGAGCACTACCACCCTCACCGCTGGGTCCCTATTGGCCTCCACCAGGGCTTGGGAGAGATCATTTAACATGGAGGCGGAAATGGTGTTCATCTTTTCCGGGCGATTCAAGGTAATTGTGGCCGTAAATTGCTCTTTCTCATATAAGACTTCTTCCGATGACATGGGTATAAAATTCCTCCTCTTCGGTATTTTTCTTCCTAAAGCACAATTGTAAAATTGGCGTCAATGATAAATAATTGCTCAACATGCTTTTTTCGGTTATAAGATGTACATGCATTTTCCAAGGAGGAGTACGATGTCTCAAAAAGTTCCCCATCGAGAAGAGAAAAGGATCAAGGTGAACGGGGTAGAGATCGCCTTCGATGAATTCGGAGACCTGGCGGGCATCCCTCTTTTTCTCATTATGGGCTTCAGTATGCAGATGATCGCCTGGCACGAAGACTTCTGTACAAAGCTCGCGGGTCATGGGTTTCGGGTGATTAGGTTCGATAACCGCGATATCGGCCACTCCACGTGGCTTACGGAGTATGGGGTGCCAAATATAGGACAGATCATGAAGGAATTAGCGGAGGGAAAAAAACCCTCCGCCCCTTATTTGTTGAGGGATATGGCCCGTGATGTGGTGGGCTTGATGGACGGATTGGGAATTGAATCTGCTCACGTGATGGGTATGTCCATGGGAGGCATGATTGCCCAGACCATGGCCCTTGAATATGGAGAGCGCCTGCAGAGTTTGATCTCCCTTTCATCTTCACCGGGAACGCAAGACCCCACGCTTCCTCCCGCCACACCGGAGGCGGCGTCCGTCTTGATAACACCCCTACCTCAGGATCGGGAAGGGTTCATCAACGCTTCCATCAAGGCCTGGAAGGTGATCGGGGGGCCTTATCTGCCCATGCCCGACGAGATGCTGGCAGAAAGGGCGCGTAAATTCTATGAACGGGGATTGCACCTGCCGGGTTTAGCAAGACAGTTGGCCGCCATTTTGGCTTCCGGCTCCCGACGGGAGGCGTTAAGGAACGTGAAAATCCCTGCCTTGGTGATTCATGGAGACAAGGACCCCCTCATTCCTCCCCCCCATGCGGTGGCGACCGCCGAGGCCATCCCGGGGGCCAAGCTCAAGATGATTGCGGGCATGGGCCATGAAGTGCCGCCTGCCGCCTGGGATGAAATCATCGGGGTGGTGTCCGATTTTGTGCAAGAGGTGAAAGCCAAATGAGAAAAGGCCTCTTTGCCTTATTAAGCTGTTTGATTTGTCTCCTTTGTACCCTCACGGGTTCGGCCGTGGAGAAATCAACCATCGCCGTAATCGATTTCGAGGCTATTGGGGCCGAGGGGCATTTGGGCCGGGCCATTGCGGAGATCGTGCGGACGGAAATCATCGGGACGAGGATGTACCGGGTCGTGGAAAGGTCGCAGATGAACCGCATTCTATCCGAGCAGAAGATGCATTACTCCGGACTGGTAGACGACAAGAACGCCGTGGAAATAGGCAAGATTCTCGGGGCCGACAAGGTCGTAATAGGTTCGGTGGTGAGGATAGGGAATAATTACACCATAAATGCCCGTCTCATAGACGTAAAGACGGGAGAAGCCACACTGGGAAAAAACGTAACGGGAGGGGACTTAAATACCCTTACGGACTTAAGCCGGGAACTGGTGGATTCCCTCTTCGTGATCAGCCGGGTCTCTACACCCTCGGTAAAGACTCCCGTGAGAACGGAGGGAGATTACGGAAAAATCCTGTTTTTCGAGGATTTTTCCTCCAATAAAAACAACTGGGCCATCTATCAGAATGCGCCTTATTACGATACGTTCTTTCAAGATGGTCGCTACATCATGGAGACGAAGAATAACAGAAAATCCGTGGAAGTAATCCCCTTACCTTCCGGGCTTCCCGTCAATTACGACGTCGAATGCGTGAGTATATGGCTCAAAGGCGTTAACAACTCCGCTTACGGCCTCGTTCTCGGTGAAAGTAGAGAAAGCCATTACCTGTTCGGGGTTTCGGGAAACGGGCAGTCCGTCATCTGGGTGACGGAAAATAACATGCCTAAAGATGATGCCATGCCCTGGCGGGCGGGGACGGCCAGATTCGGAGACGGACGAACGGTAGAAAACCGCCAAAGGGTGGAGGTGAGGGGGAATCAGTTGTATTACTACGTCAACGACCATTTTCTCACCTCCATCAAGAGTATTTATCCCTTGAAGGTGGTGGGAGTAAGCGTATCCCATCAACAGCGGGTCGCCTTCACGATGCTCAAGATTACCCAAAGGTAAGAAAGAACGCCTTAATTTATCCTTGAATCATTTCGCCTTCCGCGCTGCCCGTTTTAAGCGATCGTTTATGGCGGCCCCTAACCCTACGTTGGGCACCTCCTGGGCGACGATGAGCTTAAGGTTCATCTGGTCGAGTTCCCTCATGGCGCGGTAGAGGTTGGCCGCCGCTTCCTCGAGGTCCCCCTTTGGACTTAGGGCAATAAGGGGGCCTGCCACTTTTATGTCCGGTTTTTGCAAGGTAAGAAAACCCACGTCTTTCATCTCTGAAAAGGCGCTTAGGTCGGAGACGAGGGTAAGGGGGGTGCGGGGGGCATAATGGGAAGCAAGAAGGCCGGGGCTGCGATTCGGGCCTTCTTTTTTTGTAGCTAAAGTAAGGACCTCCACGCGTCCTATGGTGGCTTCTATCTCTTCTTGCGTGACCCCGCCGGGTCGAAGGATAACAGGCCGGTTATCCAAAAGGGAGAGGACGGTGGATTCTACCCCCACCCGGCATGCCCCACCGTCGATGAGAAAGTCGTAGCGCCCCTCGAGCTGCTCCCTTACGTGTTCAGCGCAGGTGGGGCTCGTCCTGCCAAAGGCGTTGGCACTGGGGGCGGCGATGGGGGTACCGGAAAGAGAGATAAGCTTTCTCGCCCAGGGATTTGCCGGCATGCGGATGGCAACGGTGGGGAGACCAGACGTCACCAGGTCCGGTACGATCGGGGCCTTGGGGACGACGATGGTTAGAGGTCCAGGCCAGAATTTTTCCACCAGCTTTCTCGCCAGGGGAGAGAAGAAGGCGGAGAGTTTTTCGGCTTCCTCGATACCTGAGACGTGCACGATGAGTGGGTCGTGAAGGGGACGCCCCTTGGCTTCGAAGATGCGCGTGACGGCGTGAACGTTAAGCGCATCGGCCCCTAGTCCGTAAACGGTTTCTGTGGGGAAGGCGACAAGTCCCCCCTCTCTTATAATTTCGGCGGCCCGGTGGAGGTCCTGAAGAAAGGTTTCTCTTCCCAGGGGATGTTCGATGATCCACCTGAGGGCTTCTTCGAGGTGATGGAAAATTATCGCCTCCGGGTGGAGATCCCCCATGGAGGTAAGACCCTGACCGATGGGGATATAGAGCCCCATGAAGCCCCGGGAGATCAGATGCTCTATCGTTTCTCGCTTATCGCTGAGGAAGAAGGCGCGATTTACGTTAATGGGTGCCAATGTCAATTCCGGTTTGTAGGGGAGCATCTCAAGGGGCATACTTTTCCCCTTTTCCCTTAAGTATGAATTAACGCCAGGGAAAAGCCCCTGGTCGATGAGAATGACTGTTTTTTCGTTTAAGGCATCCATGAACTTATCATCTGAAATTGCGTATCCTATGTCAATAACTGCCAACGGTGTGATGGAGGATAAGATCGGCGACGAAAGCGGCAGCCGCGTTTACCTTGGGAGCGAAAGGAGGACGTTTTTCTACTGAGGATGTCAGATCCCCGACGATAATTAGATTGTCTTTAATGCGATGTACGCCCACCGTGGAAGCATCGCCAATACCCCCGATGCCCGAGACGGAGATAAGGAACCTGTTGGCCGGAAGCACGGAAGCGATAAACATGCTCTTTTCTTTTGCCTCATCGAGGCATTCGGCAATGATGTGACAGGGTGCGAACAGACGCAAGGCGTTTTCCGCCTCAATCCGGATGGCAACGGCATCGAGTGCCAGATGGGGGTTGATGGCCAAAAGGTTTCTCTTTAGCGCCTCGACCTTGAGCATACCCACTTGATGGGGAAAGTAATACTGACGACTTAAATTGGAGGCCTCGACGCGGTCGAAATCAACCACCCTGAGACGAGTAAACCCACTTCGCACGAGGAGATGGGCGAGATTGGAGCCCAGGCCCCCGGCGCCAGCTATGCCCACTAAAGTTTCCTCAAGACGTTTTGTCGCTCCCGGCGGGAGCTCGTCTGAAAAGAGGGTGTTTTTATATGTCATCGTCCAACCAGTCGTGGGTTACAGGTTCATAACCCTTCGCTCTTATAACTTCCACGATTTCCTTCAGGGAGCGATGGTCTAAAATCTCGAACTGGGGTGGACGGTATTTGGAGCTAACCTTCTTCCCATGACCGCCTACTTTTGTAACGGAGCCTGCCGAAAGACGGGTAAGGCCTAAGGGGAGGAGGTTGTCCCGCAGGTCAGGTCGTTCGCGGGTGGTAAGTGATATGTTCAGGCGAGGGAGAAAGAGGCGGAGGGCGCATATAATCTGGACCAGATTTCGATCCGTTACCCTTTTCGGCAGAAGGGAAGAGCCGAGGTGTGGCCTTAAGCGCGGTATTCCTACGCCGATATCGCAATGGGGAAACCTCTCCATGAGGTAGCGGGCATGAAGGCCCAGGAGGAAGACATCTCGTCGCCAATTTCCCAATCCCAAAAGCACGCCAATATTTATCCATCGGAAGCCTGCTTCTCCACCTCTTTCCGGTGCTTCCAGGCGGTACAAAAAGTCCTTCTTGGGACCGGAGGGATGAACGGCGGCATAGAGGCCCTCCTCGTAAGTTTCCTGATAGAGGGTAAGGCCGTTTACCCCCACGCGGGACAATGACTCGTATTCATCCCTGTTCAAAGGATAGATTTCAACGGAGAGGGCGGGAAAATTTCGGTGAAGCAACTTGCATGCGTGGGCGATGTAACTTACAGGGCTAAAAGTGCGCGACTCTCCCGTAAGGACGAGGAGATCTTGGAAGCCTTGTTGGGAAATTATCTCCCCTTCTTTTTCCACCTCTGGAAGAGACAGTTTTTTTCGGGTAAACGGATTGTGCCGACTGAACCCACAGTACACGCAGGCGTTTTCGCAGAAATCAGAAATGTAAAGGGGCGTATATAGGCGAATGGTCTTGCCAAAGTACTGGAGGGTTTCTTGATGGGCACGTCTGGCCATCTCTTCTAAGTATGCATCCGCCGCAGGGGAAAGCAGGCAAAGAAAATCCCTCTCGTCTAATACCCTTTTGGTGATGGCCTTTTCTACCTCTTCAAACGAGGCTTCAAAGTTATAATTTCCTTCATAGGACTTCAGGGTTTTAAAGAAGCTCATTTCTGTCCTTCCATTCGATCGAGAAAGCCCGTCAGGGGAGAAGAGGGCCTTGCCACGGAAACGCGGTCGGGAAGCCCCGTTAAGTAAGCCATCCTTCCCGCCTCTACGGCCAAAGAGAAGGCCCTTGCCATAGAAACAGGGTCTTCTGCTATGGCGATAGCCGTGTTAACGAGAACGGCGGCACAGCCTATCTCCATGCACTCACAAGCATGGGAGGGTCGCCCGAGCCCTGCATCTACAATGATAGGGATAGGAAGCTCTTTTACCATGATGCTGATTATTTCCCTGGTTTTGAGGCCGCGGTTGGAGCCGATGGGTGAGCCCAAAGGCATGACGGCCGCGGCCCCCGCTTCCATGAGATATCTACCCATGACCAGGTCTGGATTTACATAAGGGAAACAGAAAAAACCTTCTTCGGCGAGGACCTCAGTTGCTTTCAGGGTTTCCATATTATCCGGCAGGAGGTAACGGGGATCGGCCGTTATTTCTATCTTGATCCAATTTCCCATCCCCCCAGCCCTGGCGAGACGGGCAATGCGGATGGCTTCCTCGGCATTTCTGGCCCCGGAAGTATTGACCATGATGTTACATCCTTCCGGGATGCCAGAGAGGATGTTGGCCCCCCGTTTCTTCGTATCTACCCGCCGGAGGGCCACGGTCGCCACTTCCGCCCGGGCAGACAAAAGGGCCTCATGCATAACCCCAATGCTGGCAAATTTGCCTGTACCCACGAAAAGGCGATTTTTTATGTCTTTTCCCCCTATCTTGAGGACGTCTGGCATCATCCACCCCCTACGAAACTCAGGATCTCTAACTTGTCTCCTTCTCCTACCTTCGTTTTTCCCCAATCCGCCCGCGGCAGGACTTTCCCGTTGTGCTCAATAACCACGTCCTCAGGTAAAAGGCCCTGAGCGAGGATGAGGTCCAAGACGGTTTGCACCTTTTCCCCTAGTTTCACTTCCCTTCCATTTATTCTTACTTTTGCCATTTAGTCTCCTTTTTATAAGCCTAACCGGGCACGAATTTCCTTCACCCGGGCGGTGATGTCCGGGGCGTCGAGAAGGCCCCGGATCATGGCAAAGTACTTTCCTCCCATGTCTTTGAGCATTCCTATGTTACTTACATCGATGCCACCGATCAAAATTATCGGTTTTTCCGTCAAGGAAAGCACGAGGGGAATTTCCTGGGTTCCGATACTGTAAGGTTTCGCCGGCGTGGGGAACAAAGGTCCAAAGGCGATGTAGTCTACGTCCTGGGATAAGGCGGCTTTTGCCTGGGAGAGGGAGTGAGTGGAAACCCCGATGAGCTTACCCTTTCCCAGGAGGCGCCTGACAAAGGGGATGGGAAAATTCGCCATGTCTTCCTGGCCGAGGTGGACACCGTCGGCGCGAAGCCTCCGGGCGAGGATCGGGTCATCGTTCACGATGAATGTAACCCCGTGTGCCCGGCAAAGGGCGTGAAGTGCCCGTCCCAGAGGGAGGAGATCCCTTCTTCTCTTTCCCTTGATCCTCATCTGGAGCCAGGTGATGCCCCCTGAGATAGCCGCTCGGGCCATGGCGAGGGCAGCCGGTGGGTTACCGTCTGGCAAGGTTAAAATGAGGTAGATGAAGGGTTCCTTCCTCACATGAAAAACCCCTTAGCGTCGTTCCGCATAAGGGGTCTCTTCACGTAGAAGGCATTCCCTACGCCGGCATTACCCGGATCAGGTAGTGAGGGTCTTCCGCTTCCCGCGGAACTCTCAGGCCGAAGTCTACGACCTCCCCTTATGCGCTTTTTTTGAAAACCACATCTTTTCCCCTTTGTCAAGGACGTGTTAGAAGCTTGATTTATATTGACACCCCCCAAGGTGCGTGATAATCAGCATTTTTACCCGTTTGGGCGAAAGAAACGATAAAGAGGTGGACTGGTTGTGACTTTCCAAGAACTCATCTTTGCCCTCGAGCGGTACTGGGCTCATCAGGGTTGCCTCATTCAACAACCTTATGACGTGGAGGTAGGGGCCGGCACCTTCAATCCGGCCACTTTTCTCAGGTCCCTCGGGCCCGAACCGTGGAACGTGGCCTATGTCGAACCCTCCCGGAGACCGACGGACGGCCGGTATGGGGAAAATCCCAACCGACTGCAGCATTACTACCAATATCAAGTGATCATGAAACCTTCTCCTTTAAACATCCAGGAGCTTTACCTCGATTCCCTGCGGAGCTTCGGCATCGATCCCCTGGATCACGACATCAGGTTCGTGGAGGATGACTGGGAGTCTCCCACCGTGGGGGCCTGGGGGCTGGGCTGGGAGGTGTGGTTAGATGGGATGGAAATCACCCAGTTTACCTATTTTCAGCAGGTAGGCGGAGTGGATTTAAAACCCGTTTGTGTGGAGATTACTTACGGGATAGAACGCATCGCCATGTACATACAGGGTATAGACAACGTCTTTGATCTCCAATGGAACGAAACGTGCACTTACGGGGATGTGCACCATCAGGGCGAGGTGGAATGGTCGAAATACAATTTCGAACTGGCCGATGTCGAAATGCTTAGACGCCTCTTCGATATGTACGAAGCGGAAGGGATAAAGATGTCGGAAAGGGAGCTTGTCTTACCCACGTACGACTGTTGCCTCAAATGCTCTCATATTTTCAATCTTCTCAACGCGCGGGGGGCAATCAGCGTGGCTGAAAGAACCAATTACATTGCCCGGGTAAGGAATCTTGCCCGCCTCAGCGCCGAGCTTTACCTGCGCCAGCGTGAGCAGATGGGCTATCCCCTCCTCAACAGGAAATGGAAGACCCTTTAGGCGAGGAAGAGTATGGGAAAGGAACTATTGCTGGAAATAGGAACGGAGGAAATCCCGGCTGCCTTTTTACCCCGTCTTATGGATGACGTAAGTGAGATGATAAGGGGGTCCTTCCGAGCCTCCCGCATTACACACGGGGAAGTCACCACCATGTCCACTCCCCGCCGGCTGGTTTTATGTGTGAAGGAAGTGGCGGAAAGGCAGGAAGATCAGGTACTGGAGAAGTTAGGCCCGGCCAAGAAGGTAGCTTTCGACGAAAAGGGGAACCCCACCCGCGCGGCGCAAGGTTTCGCCGCAAGCCAGGGTATTAAGGTAGAAGATCTCATCGTGGTAGAGACGGAAAAGGGTGCGTATGTGTGTGCCCGCCGGGCTATCGCGGGTGCCGACACGAAATCTCTTCTTCCCGGAATGATGAAGGATCTTATCTTGAACCTTCCGTTTCCCAAGTCCATGAGATGGGGAAATTTTAACCTCCGGTTTGCCCGCCCGATCCACTGGATCTTGGCCTTATTCGGCAGTGAGGTGATTCCCATCACCCTTGAGTACATAGCAAGCGGCAACCGAAGCTACGGGCATCGGTTCATGAGCCCGGCGGCCTTTGAAGTAAAGGATTTCGATGATTATCTAAGAAAGACGGAGGAACGATTTGTCGTCTGTGATCCAGAAAAGAGACGAAAGTTGATAAAATATCAGGCAGAAGAAGTGGCCAAGACCGTATCCGGAAAGCCCCTGGAGAATGAAAAACTCCTGCAAGAGGTTACTTTCCTCGTCGAATACCCCGTTGCACTGCTCGGCTCTTTCGATGCCGATTTTCTCGCCCTGCCTAAAGAAGTGCTTATTACCTGCATGATGTCCCATCAGAAGTATTTTCCCATCCTAGGGGAGGATGGCCGTCTGCTCCCCTATTTCGTAACCATTGCCAATACTGCCCCCCGAGATCCCCGCGTGGTAATAAAGGGGAACGAAAAGGTCATTCGGGCCCGTCTCACGGATGCCAAGTTTTTCTTCGAGGCGGACCTAAAAGTGCCCCTAACGCAGCGTTTGGAAGAGCTCAAGGGTGTGGTCTATCACAGTCTTTTGGGGACGTCGTACGAGAAGGTTACGAGATTCAGGTCCCTGGCGCGTTTCATCGTGGAAAAGGTGGATGGGAAATTGGCAGAAAGGGTTGATCGGGTAGCCTGTCTTGCCAAGGCCGATTTGAATACCCAGATGGTGGGAGAATTCCCGGAATTACAGGGGATCATGGGGAGGGAATACGCCAAAGCCCAGGGGGAGGATCCCTGGGTAGCCGAAGCCATCTATGAACATTACCTGCCGATAAGTGCCGGTGGAGATCTGCCTCGGACGGATGAGGGGGCCATTGTAAGTATTGCCGATAAATTGGATACCATCTGCGGTTTCTTTAGTGTCAATCTAATACCCACAGGCACGGCCGATCCCTACGCCTTAAGGCGTCAGGCCTTGGGCATAATAAACATCATCCTTGCCAAGGGTTACCGTCTGGACCTCACGGAAATGGTGGATTTTAGTCTTTCTCTTCTGAAGGAGAAAGCAACCGAGCCGTTGGAAAGGGTGAAGGAGGCGGTGCTCGATTTTTTCCGCGGTCGTTTGGAAAATTATCTGATCTCCCAGGGGCATCGATTGGACGTGGTGCAGGCGGTCACGGCCGAAGGGATTGCGGATCTCTTTACCTGTCTTTCCAAAATAAAGGCCTTAGAGGGGTTCATGAAAGAGCCTGCCTTTGTCCCCCTTTCGTTTGCTTTCAAGCGGGTGGGCAACATCATTCGAGGGCAGCCACTGGGGGAAGTGGACCCTGCCCTATTTACGGTGGAGGAGGAAAAAGCCCTTTGGGAGGCGTTTGGGCAGGTAGAGGAGCGAATAAAGGCAGAGCATCTTCCCCGGGAGGATTACCTTTCCGCCCTAAAGGAGATGGCTTCTCTGAGGGGGCCCATCGATAATTTTTTCGATCACGTGATGGTCATGGTGGAAGAGAAGGCCACAAGGCAGAACCGCCTTTCTCTCTTAGGGCAGATTGCCACCCTTTTTAGGCAGATTGCAGATTTTTCCCGTCTCAATTTAGAAGGGTAAGGGCTTGACGAAACGGCGGAGAAACGGGTAAAGGAAAACCAACAAAGAAAACGCGAAAAGTTTCATGGCTAATTCCGAGCTAAACAAGATAAGCGAGCTGGAAGAAAAGCTCCTTCTGCGCAAAAAACTCCAGGAGATAACCAATCGCATCCATTCGGCCCAGAACCTGCGCCAGATCATGGTGGATCTGAGGGATAGCATTCTCCTACTCTTCAACGCCTATTATTTGACCATCTACGCCTACGATCGGGTGAAAAACGAGATCTACTCGTTTTTCATGCAATCGAGTGATAAATTGAACGAAATACGCGTGCCCGTGAACCCGAAGAGCATTGCAGGCTTCGTGGCCAGCACGGGTCGTATTGTGAATATCGCCGATGCTTACGATGATGGGGAGCTTAAAGCCATAGATCCCAATCTCTCGTTTGATAAGAGCTGGGATAAGAAATCCGGTATCCGCACGAAAGAAATTCTGTGCGCCCCTATCAATCACGCCGGCCGCCTCATGGGAGTTATCCAGATTTTGAATAAGAAGGCAGGCGCTGGCAAATTTACCGAGGAAGAGGTGGCCTTTGTCCAGGAGATTGCCGAAGTCCTGGGGGTCGCTTTTTACAATCAGGAAAGGCTCACGAGGAGAAGGAAGACCAAATTCGATTATCTCATTAACCGCGGCATCATATCGGAGGAGGACCTGGAGCGGGCCTGGGAGATGGCACGAGAGGAAAAAGAGTACGTGGAAAACGTTCTCATGAAGAAATACGGCGTCTCCAAGGAAGAACTGGGAAAATCCTTCGAAGAGTTCTACCGGTGCAGCTTCGTTCAGTTCAGCGACAAAGTGCCCATTCCCGGCGATCTCATCAAGAATTTGAAGCGGGAATACCTCCGTCGCGAATTGTGGGTACCCTTAGGAAAGCAAGACGGTCGGATTCAGGTCCTCGTCGACGATCCGAACAACATCATCAAGCGAGACGCCATTGAGGGTATAATGAAGACAAAGGCCATCGTCTACAGCGTGGCCCTACCGGAGGACATTGTCAAATTCATCAATTACTTCTTCCAATCGCCCGATGACGATACGTCCATTTCCGAGTTGCTCGGAAAGTTGGAGGTGGAGGAGGAAGAAGAAGAGGATACGGGGGAGGAGGAACGGGTCTCCGAATCGGACAGCGTGATCATGCAGCTGGTTAATAAGATCATAAACGATGCGTACTTGAAGAGGTCTTCGGATATTCACATCGAACCGAATGTGATGAAGAAGAACGTGGAAATCAGGTTCCGGATAGACGGCGATTGCGTTCCCTATCAGACGGTTCCTTACAGCTACAGGGCCGCCCTGGTATCAAGAATCAAGATCATGTCCAACCTGGACATTACGGTGAAAAGGCTGCCCCAGGATGGTAAAATAAAGTTTAGGCGTCCTACGGGGGAGGAAATCGAGCTGCGGGTGGCTACCATTCCTACCCAGGGCGGGGTGGAAGACGTGGTCATGAGGATTCTGGCGAAGGGGGAGACCATGCCCCTGGAGGCCATGGGTATGTCCAAGCGCAACTACGAAGAGCTCATCAAAATCTGCGAAAAACCTTACGGGATGATTCTCGTGGTAGGCCCCACCGGGTCGGGTAAGACTACCACCCTTCATGCGGCCTTGCGCCACATAAATACGCCGGAAAAGAAGATCTGGACGGCGGAAGACCCCGTGGAAATTACTCAATACGGGCTTCGGCAGGTTCAGGTACAACCCAAGATCGGTTTCGATTTTGCCGCCGCCATGAGGGCGTTTCTGAGGGCGGACCCGGATGTCATCATGGTGGGTGAGATGAGGGACTACGAGACGGCCAAGACAGGGGTCGAGGCATCGCTCACGGGCCACCTAGTTTTCAGCACGTTGCACACCAACAGTGCCCCCGAGACGATTACCCGTCTCCTCGATATGGGGATCGATCCCCTGAACTTTGCCGACGCCTTGTTGGGGATCTTGGCCCAGCGACTCGTGAGGACGTTGTGTAAAAACTGTAAAGAGGCCTATCATCCTTCCCGAGAAGAATACGACGAAATAGTGGAAAGTTATGGCCCGGAATACTTTGCCAAACTCAACATTCCCTACGATGACAACTTTGTCCTCTATCGGCCCAAGGGTTGTGAGGTGTGCGACAAAAGCGGCTATAAGGGAAGAATAGGCGTACATGAGCTCCTCATTGCGAGCGACAACATCAAGCGACTTATACAGAAACACGCGACGGTGGAAGAAATCAGGGCGATGGCCATAGAAGAAGGAATGACGACCCTTTTGCAGGACGGAATACAGAAGGCTATTCAGGGGTGGACAGACTTTCGCCAGGTGAAGAGGGTTTGCATCCGGTAATTTTGAAATTTTTTTCTTGACAATTGTATAATTCAGGTTTAGTGAGCATTGAAAACTATTTAGGGACGAAAAAAGGCTTCAAACCGCGGCTCGCGGTTAATAAAAAAGCGAAGGAGGGTAAGTGAGGAATGAATAAGGGTGATCTGGTAAATGAAGTAGCAAAGGTCGTAGGGAAGAAGAAAATTGCGGAAGATGCGGTACAGTGTGTGCTGGACACGATTACGGAAGCCCTCAAGAAAGGTGATTCGGTAACCCTTGTGGGCTTCGGCACGTTCAAGGTGGCCAAGAGGGCGGCCAGGACGGGGAGAAATCCGCAGACAGGGAAGCCACTCAAGATCAAGGCAAAGAAAGTTCCCAAATTTACGGCGGGCAAGAAACTAAAAGAAGCGGTGGGAAAGTAATCCTTTCATTAAAAAGAAAGGTGGGAAGAGAAATCTTTTCCCACCTTTCTTTTTTTGCCCATTAAGTCCTTGACATAAACGAGATAATCGGTTATTAGATTATCCTATAAGTCGGATAAGCGAGTCCCTATTGGGAAGTTAAGCCCGATGAGGGATTTTTTATTTTTGTTTAGAGGTAAGACGCGTTTATGAAGAAAGATGCTTTAAAGATAAGGAACATTGGAATCAGTGCTCATATTGATTCTGGTAAGACTACCCTGACGGAGAGGATCCTCTACTATACAAAGCGTATTCATGCCATTCACGAAGTGAAGGGAAAGGATGGCGTCGGTGCCACCATGGATTCCATGGAGTTGGAGAAGGAGCGAGGCATTACCATTTCATCGGCTGCCACATACTGTGAATGGAAAGACCACGAGATTAACATCATCGATACCCCCGGTCATGTGGATTTTACCGTCGAAGTGGAGAGGTCTCTTCGCGTATTAGACGGGGCCATTTTAGTCCTCTGTGCCGTGGGGGGGGTGCAGTCTCAGTCCATCACCGTCGATCAGCAGATGAGGCGTTATAAGGTGCCCTGCATAGCTTTTATCAACAAGATGGATCGCAGCGGGGCCAATCCCGATCGGGTGGTAGAACAGATTAAATCGCGCTTGAACAGAAACCCCGTCGTTCTTCAGATGCCCATTGGCTTGGAAGCAGAATTTTTGGGAGTCGTGGATCTCCTTTCCATGAAGGCCATCTTTTTTGACGGCAAAAACGGGGAAATCGTCAGGGAAGAGGATATACCGGAGGATTTGATTCCTCAGGCCCTGGCAAAGAGGGAGGAGGTAATAGATGTGGCCTCTCTCTATTCGGATGAGCTCGTCGAGGCCGTACTGGAGGGCCGGGAAATTCCCCAGGAACTAATTGTTGCGGGCCTGAGAAAAGGGACGATAAGAGGCGAGATAACCCCTGTGCTCATGGGTTCGGCTTACAAGAATAAAGGCGTTCAGCCTTTGCTAGATAAAGTAACGGAGCTTCTGCCCTGCCCGGCGGATATCACCAATACGGCGAGCGATCTCGACCGGGGTGGGGAGGAGGTATTGCTGAAAAGCGATCCCGATTTGCCGGCCGTGGCCCTTGCCTTCAAATTGGAAGACGGACCCTACGGCCAGCTAACATACATTCGGGTCTATCAGGGAACCATTTATCGAGGCGCCACCGTGGTAAATGTGAGGACGGGAAAGAAAATAAGAATCGGGCGTGTTGTTCGGATGCATGCGGATCAGATGGAGGATATTGAATCCATTCCGGCGGGTTACATCGGCGCCCTATTCGGCGTAGAATGTGCATCGGGTGATACGTTCGTCTCTCCGGGATTGAATCTTGCCCTCTCCTCCATCTATGTGCCGGAACCGGTGATCTCTCTCGCTGTCATTCCCCAGGACAATAAGTCCCAGGTGAGCCTGGCCAAGGCCCTTAATCGATTCACCAGGGAAGATCCCACCTTCAAGGCTTATACGGACGTTGAAACTAACGAAACGATAATCGCCGGGATGGGAGAGTTGCACTTGGAAATTTACGTGGAGAGGATAAGAAGGGAATACGGCGCCGATGTGGTTACCGGTTCGCCTCGGGTAGCTTACCGAGAAACCATCACCCAAAGGGCAGAATTCAATTACACGCATAAGAAACAGACGGGTGGTGCCGGCCAGTTCGCCCGCGTGGCAGGTTACATTGAGCCCACGGCGGAGGGGGATTTTATATTCGAGAACAGAATCACGGGCGGGGTTATCCCCACCCAGTTTATCCCGGCTTGCGAGAAAGGCTTCCGCGGGGCCATGGAAAAGGGGCCGAAGTACGAATTTCCCGTGGTGGGTGTGAAGGTAGTGCTCTCGGATGGGGCATTTCACAGTGTCGACTCATCCGATATCGCCTTCCAGCAGGCAGCAAAGGGTGCCTTTCGTGAAGCCTACCTGAAGGCGCAGCCCGTAATCCAGGAACCTATCATGAAGGTAGTAGTAGAAACCCCAACGGAATTCCAAGGTGGGGTTATGGCCCTCTTGAATCAGAGGCGCGGGATTATTATGGGTGCCCAAGATGAAGGGGTGATGTGTGTGATCGAAGCCCAGGTGCCTCTCGCCGAGATGTTCGGATTCTCCACCGTCTTGAGATCGGCAACCCAAGGGAAAGCACAGTTTACCATGGAATTTGCCTTTTACCGTCAGGTTCCCTCGTCCCTGGCGGAAAAAATTGCCGAAGAATGCGCAGCCCGAAAAAGAAACGCGGCGTAATCCTGTGGTTGCGGCCCGCTTTGTTCAATAAATACCGGATGGTGAGCATGTTGAGAGAAACCCTCATCCAAAAGCACCCGCTTTCTATGTTGGGCGGAAAGGAAGGAGACGTTTTGGCCCCCGGTGAGATGGGGGCCATCCTCGCCCGTCGCGGGGTGGGGAAAACGGCCTTGCTGGTTCAAATTGCCATCAATGCTATGCTCAGGGAAAAGAACGTGCTTCACGTGAGTTTGAAAGAGCCCGTGAAGAAGGTCATGCTTTGGTATGAAGAGCTTTTTTTGCATCTGGCTAAGCCCTATGGCAAAGATGTCTCAAGGCCTCTCTTGGAATCCATCTTACCCCACCGTTTCATCCTGACCTTTAGAGTGGAAGGTTTAAGCATCCCCCGCTTGGAAGAGAGAATCAACGACCTTGTCGTCCAGGGCATATTTCGGCCCGATCTTTTGATTGTAGACGGCTTAGATTTCGGCGAAAACGTAAGGCCGACCTTGGAGGAAATGAAAACATTTGCCCGGGATCTTCGGGTAGGGGTGTGGTTTTCCGTCCCCATTCACCGGCATCTGGAAGATGGCAGAACCGGTATCCCCCTTCCCGTCTTAGGCATGGAAGACCTCTTTTCCAGGCTCTTCATTCTTACCTCCGAAGGAAGGGGAATTAGAATCAAATCGCTGCTTCCGTCGCCTGCGGACGGGGCAGATCTCATCCTCGACCCTTCTTCTCTCCTGGTGAACGAATCTCGGGGTGTTAATTAGAGCCCTTTTGCTTACCCAGGCCCCTTAAGAGAATTTTCTCGATGGGCGAAAATAGTGAACGGGCACCGCCTGTACCGTCTCGCCCTAGCTGGAGTCGTCTCACCTAATAAAGTTGGTCTATTTGGGGTCGCCATGACCACTAAGACCCTTTCCCTTACTCAATGTTCGTCTCCAGCACATCGACTCGACACGTGTACCGCAGAAACCCGTTCAATTTTATTCTACCCCATTGGGTGAACATGTCAAGGGTTTTATTTTTGACCTGTGTGGCTCTTTCTTGACATGGGAAGGAAGTATGGATATGGTGAGCGAGCTTTAATTTCGCATGAGGAGGCGGAAAAGATGAAAGACATAGTGATAGCAAGTGGGGCAAGAACGGCCGTAGGAGAGTTCGGCGGGTCTTTGAAAGGAGTGCGAGTAGTCGATTTAGGGGCCCTTGTGATCCGGGAAGCTCTGATTCGGGCCGGCCTCCGCCCGGCGGTCAGTGACTTTTTGAAGAGCTTACGTCCGTTGCCGGTCAAAGATGTGGAGATGACCGCGCTGGTTAAAGGTAATTATAAATACGACGAAGGACTAACGCCCGTCTACATTGACGAGGTCATTATGGGTAACGGAATCCAGGCGGGGCAAGGGCAGAGCCCGGCCCGACAGGCGGCCATTCATGCGGGGATACCGGAGGAGACTAATGCCTATACGGTAAATAAGGTTTGTGGTTCCGGTATGAAGGCCATAGCCTTGGCTGCCCAGGCGATTAACGCGGGTGATGCGGAAATTATCGTGGCCGGTGGGATGGAAAACATGAGCAACGTCCCGTTCGGTCTCCCCGAGGCCAGATGGGGTTACCGGATGACCATGCCCTACGGTCAGATCACGGATCTCATGGTGTTTGACGGGTTGACGGAAATTTTTTACGGCTACCATATGGGTATGACGGCAGAAAATATAGCCGCCATGTACGGCATATCAAGGGAAGAGCAGGATCGTTTTGCCTTGACGAGCCATCAGCGGGCGAGGGCGGCCATCAGCTCCGGGGCCCTGGAGGAAGAAATCGTCCCGGTTGTGATACCCCAGAAGAAAGGGGAGGCGAAGGTGTTCAAAGTGGACGAGAGGCCGAGGGAAACGAGTATAGAACTCCTTTCCAAGCTACCCCCTGTTTTCAAAAAAGACGGGACGGTTACGGCAGGTAACGCCTCGGGCATAAATGACGCGGCGGCCGCCGTGGTAGTGATGACGGCAGAGAAGGCAAAGGCCTTAGGCGTAAAACCCCTGGCCAGAATCATGGGTTATGCGTCCGGGGGAGTCGATCCTCAGTATATGGGCTTGGGACCCATCCCCGCCATTAGAAAACTTCTAAAGAGACTGGACATGACCATAAAAGACTTCGGTTTGATCGAGCTAAATGAGGCCTTTGCCGCCCAGGCCCTTTGTTGCATAAAGGAGTTGGAGATAGACCAGGAGATTTGTAATGTGAACGGCGGGGCCATTGCCATAGGGCATCCCATAGGATGCACCGGGGCCCGTATCACGTATTCTTTGGCCGTGCAGATGAAGAGAAGAGGGGTTCGTTACGGACTTGCCTCCCTTTGCATCGGTGGCGGACAGGGAATGGCGATTGCTTTGGAAAGATGGTGAAAGGAGGAAAGGGGAAATGGAAATAAAAACGATCGGTGTTGTCGGGGCGGGACAGATGGGCAGTGGAATAGCCCAAGTAGCGGCCCAGGTGGGAGGTTACAAGATTATTCTCAACGATATCGCCGAGGAGTTCGTAAACCGGGGGCTTAAGGTCATAAGCACCAATTTAGACCGACTAGTGGAGAAGGGGCGTCTTTCGGAGGAAGAGAGAGGGGCCGTCTACGGTAGAATAACGAAAAGTCTAAGCTTGGCCGATATGAAGGAGGCCGATTTTGTCATCGAAGCGGCCACGGAAAGGGAAGACCTGAAGATGAACATCTTTCGAGAGCTCGATAAGGTATGCCGGCCGGAGGTTATCCTCGCGTCCAATACCTCATCTATTCCCATTACGCGCATATCGGCCGCCACTAAAAGGCCCGACAAAGTGATCGGAATGCACTTTTTCAATCCAGTCGCTGTGATGCGCTTGGTGGAGGTCATAAGGGGCCTGGCCACCTCCGATGAAACCTTCCAGGTGACGTTTTCCCTGGCAGAAAAAATGGGAAAGACGCCCGTTAGGTGTAATGACTTTCCCGGTTTTGTGGCCAACCGGATCCTTATCCCCATGATCAACGAGGCCATCTATGCCCTCATGGAAGGGGTGGGAGAGGCGAAGGACATCGACGAAATCATGAAGCTCGGCGCTAACCATCCCATGGGGCCTTTGGCTTTGGCCGATCTCATCGGCCTGGATACGTGCCTCTCCATCATGGAGGTGCTGCATAAAGGCTTTGGGGATGACAAGTATCGTCCCTGCCCTCTCTTGAGAAAATACGTAGATGCCGGATACCTGGGGAGGAAGACGGGACGAGGTTTTTACGAGTATAAATAAAAGAAGGGGGAATCAGATGAACTTTGCTTTAACCGAAGAACAACAGATGGTCAAGGACATGGTGACCCGCTTTGCCGAGGCGGAGATCAAACCCATCGCGGCCGAGTTGGACCGGACTCATCGTCATCCGGAAGAGATATGTCGCAAATTAGGTGAGATGGGCATGATGGGGGTAGCCGTCCCCACGGAGTACGGTGGGGCGGGAATGGATAACGTGACCTATGTGCTCGCCCTTATTGCCATTTCCAAGGCTTGTGCCAGTACTGGGGTCATCGTGTCCGTAAACAATTCCCTTTACGGTTATCCAGTGAAGGCCTTCGGCAACCATGAACAGAAGATGGAGTTTCTGTACCCCGTAGCGAGTGGCAAATACGAAGGTTGCTATGCCCTCACCGAAGCGGGGGCCGGTTCCGATGCTGCTGCCCTCGCCTGTCGGGCCGTGCTCAAGGGTGATAAATACATTGTGAACGGGACGAAACGATTCATAACCAACGGCGGGGTGGCCAGGTATTGTGTTTTGGCCGCCACCACCGATCCGGCCAAGGGTTATAAGGGGATCATAAACCTCCTCGTGGACCTGAAGAACACCCCCGGTTTTTCCGTAGGAAAAATAGAGGAAAAGTTGGGCATTCTCGCCTCTTCCACGGCGGAACTTGTTTTCGAAGATGCCGAAGTGCCGGCAAAGAATCTCCTCGGAAAAGAAGGGCAGGGCTTTCGGCAAATGCTCTCCGGGCTGAATGCGGGACGCATAGGGATTGCGGCCCAAGCCTGCGGTATCGGCCGCGCCGCCTTGGAAGATGCCATCAATTATGCCAAGGAACGGGTCCAATTCGGCCAACCCATTGCCGCATTCCAGGCCATCCAGTTTAAACTGGCCGACATGGCGACAGAACTCGACGCAGCGGAAATGCTTACCTTGCGAGCGGCCTGGCTTGAAGACAACGGTTACGATTTTGAAAAGGAGGCCGCCATGGCCAAGATGTACGCCGCGGATGTGGCCATGAAGGCGGCCATCGAGTGTGTCCAGATTTTCGGTGGCTATGGATACTGCAAAGAGTATCCCGCCGAAAGGCACATGCGGGATGCAAAAATCTGCCAGATTTACGAGGGGACGAACGAAATTCAGCGCATCGTGATTGCCAGAAAACTGCTCGGGATGCGCTAAAAAATCATTGTACCGAACCCCCATTTACCCCTTGCTATAAGCTATATATAGTGGTATGCTTGCGCATATACACTATATATAGCGTTTTTTTATGAGGAGGGGTGGCCATGAATGCGAAAATCCGCAAGAGAGACGGGCGTCTCGTAAAGTTCAACGCTGATAAAATCACCAATGCCATTGCCAAGGCGGGGAAGGCGACGGGTGAATTTGATGAGAAGGTGGCCAGAAGGCTCACGATTCGGGTTCTGAACCTGGCGGAGAAGCTCTACGGGAACAAGATCATGGGGGTCGAGGAGATTCAGGACATCGTCGAAGAGGTCCTGCTTTCCTCCGTTTATCGGAAGACGGCTAAGGCTTACATCATCTACCGGGATCAGCATGCCCGGTTGAGGGAAATAGCCAACAAGATGGAAGTGGACCTGGTGGACCAGTATTTGAAGAAGATAGACTGGAAGATCCACGAAAACAGCAATATGGATTACTCCCTCCAGGGGCTCAACAATTACATTTCATCGGAAGTAAGCAAGGTTTACTGGTTGAACAGCATCTATTCTCCCGAAGTGCGCAATGCCCACGTGGAGGGGGATTTTCATATCCACGACCTGAGCCTACTTTCCGTTTATTGTGTGGGTTGGGACCTTTACGATCTGCTCCTTGAAGGCTTCCGCGGTGTGGCGGGTAAGGTGGAAAGCAGACCGGCCAACCATTTACGCAGTGCCTTAGGGCAAGTGGTTAATTTCTTTTATACGTTACAGGGAGAAGCGGCCGGGGCCCAGGCATTTTCCAATTTCGATACCTTGCTTGCCCCCTTCATTAGGTACGACGGGTTGAACTATAAAGAGGTGAAGCAGGCCCTCCAGGAGTTCGTTTTCAACATCAACGTCCCCACGCGCGTGGGGTTTCAGACGCCTTTTACCAATGTAACCCTGGATGTCACCGTTCCGCCTTATTATGCCGATCAGAACGTGATAATAGGGGGAAAGCCGCAGAAGGAAAAATACGGTGAATTTCAAGAAGAGATGAATCTGTTCAATCGGGCCTTCCTCGAGGTAATGGCAGAAGGGGACGCCAAGGGGAGGGTCTTTACCTTTCCCATTCCTACATACAACATCACCCGCGATTTCAACTGGGACGACCCCGTCCTCGAGGGGCTCTGGGAGATGACGGCCAAGTACGGGGTTCCCTATTTCTCCAATTTCATAAATTCGGATATGAATCCCGAGGATGCCCGGAGCATGTGTTGTCGACTCCGGATCGATAACCGGGAACTGCATAAGAGGGGTGGGGGGCTATTCGGCTCGCACCCCCTGACGGGATCCATCGGCGTCATTACCATTAACATGCCCCGCCTGGGATACTTGGCGAAAACGGAAAAGGAGTTCTTCCAGAGGCTGGCAAAGCTTATGGACATAGCGAAGGAAAGCTTGGAGACGAAGCGCAAGGTCCTCGAGAAATTCACGGACGGGAACCTCTATCCCTACACGAGGTACTATCTGAGAGGGGTGAAGGAAAGGTTCGGTGAATACTGGAAAAACCATTTTTCCACCATCGGCCTGGTAGGCATGAACGAGGCTTGCCTTAATTTGTTGGGAGAAAACATTGCGTCCGACAGGGGGCAGGCATTCACAAAAAAGGTGCTCGATTTCATGAGGAACCGCCTTCTTTCCTATCAGAAGGAGACGGGGAATAATTACAACCTCGAAGCCACCCCGGCGGAGGGGACTTCCTATCGCCTGGCGCGACTGGACAAAGAAAAGTATCCCGACATCATCTGCGCCAATGAAGAGGTTTTTCGGGCAAAAAAGGTGGAACCTTTTTACACCAATTCTACCCAGCTACCCGTCAACTTCACGGATGACATCTTCGAGGCCCTCGATCTCCAGGACGAGATTCAGGTGAAGTACACGGGGGGAACCGTCTTTCATATCTATGCAGGGGAGAGAATCGACGACCCCTTGGCGGTGCGGCAGCTCATAAGAAAGATCTGTACCCGTTACCATCTCCCTTATCTCACCTTTACGCCTACCTTCAGTGTATGCCCCTCTCATGGGTATTTGAAGGGCGAACATGAGCTCTGCCCGGAATGCCGAGAAGAATGTGAGATTTACTCCCGGGTGGTGGGTTACTTAAGGCCGGTCAGGCAGTGGAATATGGGAAAACAAGCAGAATTTGCCCAGCGAAAGGTGTTTAATTTTTAACGCCATGCAAGTCGGTGGTTTGCAGAAAGTCTCCCTCATCGACTACCCCGGGGAAATAAGCGCCGTCGTCTTCACCCAGGGTTGCAATTTTCGTTGCGTCTATTGCCACAACCCCGAGCTGGTGTATCCCCATCTCTTCGGGCCACCCATTGATGAGAAGGAAATTTTTGATTTTTTAGAGCGCCGGCGGGGAAAGATAGATGCCGTGGTCATTACGGGCGGGGAGCCGCTTATGCAAGAGGATCTTCTAAATTTTGTCTTGCAGGTAAAGGCGAAAGGCTTTCTCGTCAAACTCGACACCAACGGTTCGTACCCGGAGAGGCTCCGACATATTATGGAGACGGGGAAGATAGATTACCTGGCCGTGGATGTGAAGGCCCCCTGGTCCTCTTATGCCAAGGTTGTTGGGGTAAAGGGGCAGGTGGAAAAAATCAAGGAAACCGTCGAGATGATCCTTGCCTCCCACATGGAATACGAGTTTCGGGTCACCGTGGCCTATCCCCTCATCTCCGACGTCGATGTCTTAGCCATAGGTCGCGCCCTCCAGGGAGCAAAGCGCCTCGTGCTCCAGAAATTCAGTTCGAAATCGGGGATGATGAGGACCATCGAGGATTTGCGTTCCCCATCCGAAGGAGAATTGCAAAATCTCAAGAAGGCACTTAAAGAAATTATTCCTTGCGTGGTCATAAGGAATTAGGTAGTTCACCATCTCATGAGAATTTTGAAAAGTGGACACCTCACCTCGATGGAAAGGGTCCGCTTGCTGGCGGAGATTGGGGTAGCCCTTTCTGCCGAGCGGGATTTGGGTCGGCTACTTAGCGCCATCATCGATAATGCCTGCCTCGTTACGGGTGCCGATGGTGGCACCCTCTATCTTCTCTCCGAAGATGGTCGTTACCTCCATTTTGCCATCGTACAGAATAAAACGTTGGGCATAAGGCTGGGGGAGAAAGATGAAAAAATCACCTGGTCACCTGTTCCTCTATATCAGGCCGAAGGTATAGAAAATCACTCCCATGTATCGGCCCACGTGGCCTTAACGGGTGAAGTGGTGAACATCGAGGACGTATACGAGGCTCAAGGGTTCAACTTTGAGGGGACGAAGGAATTCGATCGGCATACAGGCTATCGCTCTCGGTCCATGCTCGTTGTGCCCATGAGGAATCACGAGCGGGATATAATAGGTGTCCTGCAGCTCATCAATGCCATCGAACCTGACACGGGGCGAGTCATTCCTTTCGACGCAGAAAGCCAATTGATGGGAGAGGCTTTGGCTTCTCAGGCGGCCGTGGCCTTGTCGAAGAGCAGGCTCATAGAAGAGCTCGAGCGTCTCATCAATGCCTTTATCGTGGCCATCGGTCAGGCGATTGACGAAAAATCCCCCTATACAGGTGGGCATGTAAGGAGGGTGGCAGAGCTTACCCAGGCTTTGGCCCGGGCGGTAAATGAGGAGAAAGAAGGGGCTTTTGCGGCGGTACATTTTACGGATGATGAGTTGGAAGAGCTGAGAATAGCCGCGTGGTTGCACGATGTGGGGAAGATCACGACCCCGGAGTATGTAATAGACAAGGCGACGAAACTGGAAACTTTATTCGACCGCATAGAGCTTATCCGCCTGCGAATGGAATTGATGAAAAGGGACCGGAAAAGCCCAAGCGGCGATTTCGATCAGGACGAGATGGAAGAAGACCTATCGTTTCTCGAACGTCTCAACCAGGGAAGAGAGTTCGTGACGGATGAGATGCTGGCCAGATTGCAACGTATAGCTCAATACTCTTACTCCCTCGCCGGCCAAAAGGAGCCCCTTCTTTATCCCGATGAGTTGGAGAACCTCTCTATCAGACGGGGGACTTTGAACGATCGAGAGCGGGATATCGTCAATAACCATGTGCGGGTAACGTATAAAATATTATCCAGCCTGCCATTTCCCAAGAAGCTCCGCAATGTACCGTTCATTGCGGGCAGTCATCATGAAAAATTAGACGGGACCGGTTATCCCGGGGGGCTTACGGCGGATAAACTGCCCCTTCAGGCCCGCATTCTCGCCTTTGCGGATATCTTCGAGGCCCTGACGGCTCGGGATCGGCCTTATAAGAAGGCGATACCCCTCGAAGAATCTATTCGCATCATGGCCGATATGGCCCAAAGAGGCCATATCGATGCGGATCTCTTCGCGCTTTTCGTCAAAAAAGAAATATACAAGGAGTACGCCCTCAAGGAACTGTCCGCCCAGGGGAGGGGGGATTAGACCTTTTGTCCTTGCCCAAGGATTGTATTTCCCTTTCGATGTCCCTTATCCTTTCGTCTCCCGGTTTTATCTTTTCCCGGGCGGCGCGGAAGTGGTAGAGGGCGCTGTCGGCCCTGTTTTTCTTCTTGAAGTACAGCCCAAAGTAATAGTGAGAGGAAATCTCGTCCCCCAATTTCCCGTAAAGGGAGGCCATATTGTAGTAGAGGTCTTCCTCGTCGCCTAATTTCTTCTTTTCGAGGAGTTTTAATTGTTCCAGTGCTTTCGCCGTATTTCCCAAGGCGTCGTATGTTTTGGCCAGAAAAACGTATGCTTCCGGATCCTCGCTTCCCCTTGATATTGCCTCCGATAGGGGCTTTAGGGCCTCCTTCGTTTTTCCCGCAAGAAAATAGGTAATACCCTGATCCCCCAAGATATCCGGGTCTTGAGGGGCAAGGGCTCGGGCTTTCTCGAATAAACTCAAAGCCCGATCGAAACGCCCCAATTTTGCCTCCGTCACGGCCAGACCGTAGAGATCGTCTACGCTTTCGGGATTTTTCTTTAGATTTTCCTCGAAGTGGCGTCTGTTCGCTTCCTGGTCTCGACTGGAAATGATGAGGAGAATGGTCTGAATACGCTTGAAATTGCCTATCAATTCCGTTTTTCCGGGGGTTCGATATACGGTCTTAATCAATGAATCGAGATAGCTTATTCGGTCCTCCGTGCCCGGGTGGGTGAGGAAGTAAGAGGGGACGAGGCCGGAATAGAGTTCCTGCCTTTTCATTACTTTGAGAAAATCGACCATGGCGCTGGGGTCGTAACCCGCGCGGACCAAATAATACATGCCCATACGATCCGCTTCCTCTTCATGCTCCCGGCTGTATTTGAGCGACATATGGGCCCCACCTGCGACGGACATGCTCATCACCCCGGCCGCAAGTTCGGGGCTACCTCCCAATAATGCCCCGGCCAAGATACCGGCGAGGGTGGCAAGATTGATCTTCTTCGATTTTTCTATCGCATCGGCGATATGACGGAGATTGACGTGACCGAGTTCATGGGCAATGACGGAGGCCAGTTGGGCTTCGTTTTCCGCCAGATTAATGAGTCCCCGATGGATGTATACGTAACCACCCGGGGTCGCGAAGGCATTGATGGAGGCACTCTTTATGATGTTGAATTGGTAGTCGAAGGGCTGTTTGTTGTCTGCTTGGGCAAGGATTTTCTGGCCGACGGCGTTGAGGTAGTCGACCACCTTTTTCGTCTTCAGGAGGGCATTATTCTTTTCCAGCTCGTTATAGGTTTCGCGGCCGATCTTCTTTTCGTCTTCCAGACTGAAGGCCCCCACGGCCGGCGAAACGAGGAAGGTGAAGAGGAATAAATAGATGACGGCGATTCTTGCGTATCTCATGGGCTGATTAAATTTCCCTTTTTTTACTGTTGTGATATATGCCGGATGAATCGTTCAGCGTCAAGGAGAAAGCATGTGATTGTAACCATCGATGGACCGGCCGGGGCGGGTAAAAGCACGGTCAGCAAGATACTGGCCCAACGACTCGGGTTTTTTTATCTCGATACGGGAGCCCTGTACCGGGCGCTCGCCTATTTAATCTTGTTAGAGAACGTTCCTTTCGAGGAAGGGGAAAGCTTTGATCTTTTTCTCAAAGGGGCGCCAATTGAATTGTATAAAAAAGATGCAAACCTAAGAGTAAAGGTGAGGGGAGAGGAGGTAGAAGACAAAATCAGGACGGAAGAAATAGGCATGCTGGCGTCCAAGGTATCGCGTCTGCCCGAAGTTCGAAAGACGCTTTTAGCTATCCAGCGCCAGGCCGCAAGTCTTGGTGATATAGTGGCGGAAGGTAGGGACATGGGTACCGTTGTCTTCCCCTGGGCGGAGGTGAAATTTTTCCTCGATGCCTCGGTGGAAGAGAGGGTTAAGAGGCGTTATCGTGAGCTTATCTTCCGAGGCGAGGAGGGCGTGGATCGAAAGGCCATTCGGGAAAGCATTCTGACCCGGGACCGACAGGACATGGCCAGGTCTCTGGCGCCTCTTAAGCCTCATCCTGAGGCCATCATCATCGATACTTCAAATCTCTCCGTGGACGAGGTAGTAGAAAAAATGTTGACCTTCATAAGGGAAAGGCAAATTTAGGCTGAATAAACTTGATATTTGATATTCAGTGTGCTACGGAGCCTCTAAAAGATCATTCGATCGACAAACGTTAGGGGGTAAGTTTAGGTAATGGTTAACGAAACTCAGATGAACCCGATGGAAGGCAAACAGGAAGAAGGGGGAAAGGCTGAGGAAATCGGGTTCAAGGAACTCTATGAACAGTCCCTTCAAAGTCTTCATATGGGAGAGATAGTTACGGGCCGGGTGGTTCAAATCACCGCCGATGTGGTGATGGTCGATGTGGGATGGAAGACGGAGGGTTACGTTCCCATCAAGGAACTCAGGGATAGGCAGGGTAACCTCCGTTGCCGAGAAGGAGAGGAAATTGAGGTTTTAGTAGACAGGAGAGATCAGGATGGGAATCTCGTGCTTTCCTGGGAGAAGGCCAACTGGGTTCGCGTCTGGGATCGCCTGAAGGCGGCGTATGATGAAAAGGACGTGATTAAGGGAACGATCGTCGAAAAGGTCAAAGGTGGGTTTTCTGTGGATATAGGGGTGCCCGCTTTTCTCCCGGGTTCCCATCTGGATGTGAGGCCGGTGAAGGACGTGGATAGGTTCGTAGGCCAGACCCTGGATTTCCATATCCTCAAATACGATCGCAAGAGAAATAACGTGGTCCTTTCGCGAAAGACGGTGCTCGAGGAAGAACTGGAAAGGAAGAAAAGAGAGACCCTCGCCAATATCTCGGAGGGCAAGATCTTGGAAGGCACCATTAAGAACATAACGGATTATGGTATTTTCATCGATCTGGGCGGTTTGGATGGTCTTCTTCATGTGACGGATGTCTCCTGGGGGAGAGTGGGTAAGCTTTCCGACCTGTTTCGTAAAGGGGATCGGATTACCGTTAAGGTCCTTTCCTTCGACCCGGAAAAGGAGCGGGTGTCCCTGGGATTGAAACAGCTAACCGAGGATCCCTGGATAAACATCAAGGATAAATATCACGCGGGGGACACCGTTGAAGGTAAAGTGGTGAACATCACCGATTACGGGGTCTTCGTAGAGCTGGAGCCGGGGGTAGAGGGACTGATCCACATCTCCGAGATGTTCTGGACGAGGGAAATAAAGCACCCCTCCAAGGTGGTAACACCGGGACAGATGGTCAAGGTCAAGGTGCTCGAGGTTAACGAGGAGGCCAAGCGTATCTCCTTGGGCTTGAAACAGACCATGCCCAATCCGTGGGAGAAGATAAAAGAAAAGTATCCCGAAGGGTCCATTGTGAAGGGCGTGGTAAGAAATGTGACGAGTTTCGGCATTTTCGTGGGCGTGGAGGAGGGTATCGACGGCCTCATTCACCTATCCGATATTTCCTGGAAAAAGAAGATTAAACACCCGGCAGAATTGTTCAAGAAAGGGCAAGAAATCGAGGCGATGGTCCTCAAGGTGGATGTGGAAAACGAGAAGTTCTCCCTGGGTCTCAAACAGTTAGAGAAAGACCCGTGGGAAGAATTCGCCGAGAAATGCCCCCCCGGTTCGGTGGTTCAGGGAAAGGTAACGAACGTAACCGAATTTGGCGTGTTTGTGGAGGTCGGGGAGGGTATAGAGGGTCTCATCCACATTTCGGAGCTAAGCCATAAGAGGATAAAATCGGCTTCGGAGCTTTATTCGGCCGGTGATGAGGTGTCGGCTTCGGTAAAGAGTATAGACACGAAGAATCGGAAGATTCGACTGAGTATCAAGGAACTACAGGTCCCGAAAGAGCAAGACCAGCAAGCGGTTAAGCAGTACCTGAACAATCGGGAGAAGCTCGTATCAAATTTGGGGCAGGTGCTCGCGGACGTTAAGTTTCCCGGCACAGAATAATAGATGAGAAAACACCCGATCCTCCTTGCCTTTATTGTCATCATGGTCGCCGTGGTGGCACTGGGGGTGGTGGTCTACCTGGTTTCATCTTGGACGGGTAAGTCTCCGACCATAGCGGGTAACCAGGTGGGGGTCGTGCTGATAGAAGGGATTCTCGCCGACAGCCGAGATGTTTTGGAGCAGATAAAATATTTCGAGGAGGCGGAGAAAATCAAGGCGGTAGTGGTAAGGATAAACTCCCCCGGCGGTGGTGTCGTGCCTTCCGAGGAGATATACCAGGCCGTTCGCGAATTGAGGAAGAAAAAGAAGGTGGTTGCCTCGATGGGGGCGGTGGCGGCTTCCGGAGGGTACTTGGTGGCTTGCGGAGCCGAAAGAATAATGGCCAATCCCGGTACGATAACGGGCAGCATTTCGGCCCTCATGCACTTTGCGAACATCGAGGAATTGCTAAAGAAAGTGGGCGTGAAATCCCAGGTGGTCAAAAGTGGAAAATTCAAGGATATGGGTTCTCCCCTGCGGGAAATGACGACCGAGGAAAAAGAACTCCTCCAGTTGGTGGTCGACGATATATTCGATCATTTTCTCGACATCATTGTAAAAGAAAGGAAAATACCGAAAGAGAAACTAAAGGAGATGGCCGACGGTCGCATTTTTACGGGACGGCAGGCCAAGGCCCTTGGCCTCGTCGATGAACTGGGTGGGCTGGATGAAGCGGTAAAACTCGCGGCGCAATCGGCGGGCCTTAAGGAGAAACCAGAGACTATCTACGCCCCCAAGAAAAAGGTAACGCTCTGGGAATTTTTATTGAGGGAGAGCTTCTCATCGGTCACCTCGGAAATCTTGAAGAAGGAGCCTTTCCAAACGGGGCTCTACTTTATTTACGAGCCGGGACAAATGGGCAAGAGGCCATGGCAATGAGTTCCATCCTGGTGGAGAAAAAGACAGGTTACGCCATAGTCACGATGAATCGCCCCCGGGAGATGAACGCCTTATCGAGGGAGATGCTAGCAGAGTTGTACGAGGCCATAACCTTGCTCGAAGGAGACCGCGACATAAGGGCCATCATCGTAACGGGGGGTGACCAGGTCTTCTGTGCCGGGATGGATATAAAAGAGCTCTCCACGCTTCCGGATGAGGAAATCCCTCCCTTTTTCGATCTGCTGAAGAAGTGTTTCAGAAGTGTATATACCTGTAGGAAACCAACCATTGCGGCCGTGGGTGGCATTGCCTTGGGCGGGGGCTTTAATCTCGCCACCCTCTGTGACCTTATCGTGGCCTCGGAAAGCGCTATCTTTGGGCACCCGGAATTGAGGTTTGGCCTCAACCCCCTTTTCCATATGTTGAGAGACTTGGTGGGCATGGCCAAGGCAAAAGAACTCACCATGATCGGTGAGCCGATCGGGGCCAGGGAAGCTTATCGCATAGGTTTGGTGGCGAGGCTTTGCACCCCGGAAGAATTCATGGCCGAGGCCGTGAAGTTGGCCGAAAGGCTGGCCGAGAAATCGGAGGGTGCCATTTACGCGGTGAAGAAGATGTCCGAGATGACGCCCCACCTGGATAAAGGTCAGGCCCTCGAGTTGGAATTCGACATGACCCGCCAGCTATTCTCCAGCACGGAGAGGAAACTCCGCATGAGTGAGTTCCTGACCCGAGAGATGATTGGCAAACTGAAGAAACGTTGAAATTGCCACCTTACGCAAACTATTAATTTTGCTTGGATCAAGCGAAGTTAGTATTCCCACTCGTTATCGGGGGAGGCAAAGTCTTTCAAGAGGTCCCTTCTTTTTTTGTGCTGCAGTTTTTTCAGGGCTTTGGCCTCAATCTGCCGGATGCGTTCCCTTGTCACCCCCATCATTTCTCCCACTTCTTCGAGGGTAAAGGGACCGAAGTTGCAGGCGACCCACGTGCAATTGTAGAAGTTTTCGTTCTTGATGAACCATTCGCACGTATTATCCCGGCAGATTTCTCTTATCAAGTGCCCCTTCTTTTTACAGCGGTAGAAGTTGGTCAAGGTAAACCCTCCTCCTCATCAATTAGGTGCCACCAAGTTAATCATCAGACCTCTCCTTGTCAATCTTCATTTCCCCTATCCGCTTGCGCCCGAAGTGGTCCAAGATGGAAACGATTACCGTGATCAGGGCTGCTTGGATGACGAGGAGGACGCTATCGATGGTTCTGGCATTTCGCAGGGTGATGGCCGTAACCCCCAGGGTCAATGAGAGGAGAAAAATGAGCATGACCGCCTGTCGTTTGTCCCCCAAGAGGGTGTACATGCGGTGGTGAATGTGATCTTTTCCCACGTAGTCTATCCATTCCTTCACGGTTCTTACCTTTCCCGTCAAGATTCTTTCTACGGTAATGAAGGTCATGTCATAGATGAGAACCCAGAAAATAAGGACCGGTGTGGCAAAAGAAACAATGGGGTCCCTCTCGGACCAGTCGCCCACCACGGCCAGAGCGGCCAGTACATATCCGATGAAGATGCTGCCCGTATCTCCCAGGAAAAGGAGGGCCGACCTTTTCTTTCGGAAGTTATAAGGGAGAAATCCCAGGCAGCTTCCCAACATGGCAATGGCGATCCATCCCAAGGTCGGCTGATGGGTCTGAAAGGCAATGATACATAGGTACCCGGAAATGATAATGCTCACACCCGCCGCCAATCCGTCCATGCCATCGAGGAAGTTCATGGCATTGGTAATTCCTATCACCCAGATGGCGGTCAAGAGGTAATTGAGGCCCTGCCCCCACCAGGTGTAAATGGGGAAAAATTCGAGGACAATGCCGTTTATCATCAGTACTGAGCACATAATAAGTTGAACGGCCAGTTTCGTTCTGGCGGCAATACCCCGCCAATCGTCGAGGAGGGAGACGACGGTCAGGATGGAACCGGTAAGGAGGATTACGAACATCTTTTGGTCGATAATCATGTTCGATAAGAGGGCAAGCGTGAAAGAGATAAAAATGGCTAGTCCCCCCAAAAGAGGGGTCGCCTCCTTATGAATTTTTCGCTCTGCCGGATGGTCGAGGATGTGGAACTTAAGGGCCAGTTCCCTTACAAGGGGTGTGAGCGCGAAGGAAAGGGAAGTCGAGTAAAGGAAAATGTACACCCAGCGCCCCACGTGATCGAAGAAGAAATGCCTCACGTAAGGAAACTGGAAAACAAGGAAGACCAAGATGGCCAGGATCCAGTATGCGTTGCCCCTTCTTTTTAAACTCACCAGACAAACCCTTCCTTGTGCAATTCTGTTAAAACTTGGCCAATATGGGAAACTTCTTCGTCCGTAAGCGCCGGGTAAAGGGGGATGGAGATAGTCTTTTGCCAAACCCTCTCTGCCACGGGACAGCTTTCGCCTTTCAGGTAATAATGAAGGGGGCGGTAAACGGGACGCCGACAGGTGATGCCCCGGTCAGCCATTTTTCTTATGAAAACATCCGGTTGATTTAACGAGAGGCAGTATCGGAAGTAAATATGCCTGGATCCCTCCGGTACGTGAGGGCTGGGCATGCCTATTTTCTTTAAGGTTTCATGGTAGAAACGGGCAATTTCCTGCCGACGGTTAAGGAAAGAATCTAACTTGTTTAACTGGCTCCTACCTAAGGCGGCCTGGAGATCCGTAAGCTTGTAGTTGAAACGGACGGCATCCGTGTCTTTTTCATCGTAGGCCCTGATCTCCCGGATGCGTTTCGCCAGCTGAGCCTCATCGGTTAGGACCATCCCCCCCTCACCTGCGGCAATCACTTTCGTGGTATAGAAGGAGAAGACGGCCAGGCGACCTATACTCCCCGTGAGTTTCCCATGATAGTGGCTACCTAATGATTGGGCGCAATCTTCGATCAGAGGGATGCCGAATTTAGATAGCCCCTCTAGGTCGGCCGGCAGGCCGAACATGTGGGGGACGACTATAGCCTTCGTTTTAGGCGAAAGCTTCTTTCCCACGTCGGCCGGCGAGATGTTAAAGGTAAGCTCGTCGATATCGGCTATAACTGGTTTTGCCTGCGTGTATCGGACGGCGTTTAAAAGGGCACTACATACATAGGATGGAATTATGACTTCGTCGCCTGGGCCGATGTTAAGGGAAAGGAGGGCCAAATGCAGGGCGGCCGTGCCCGAATTTACGGCTACGGCGTATTTTACCCCTATTAAGTGCGCCATTTCTTCCTCGAATTTTTCAACTTCTGCCCCCTGGGCGATGTATCCCGAACGAAGGGCCCTCACCACCGCCTCTTCATCGGAGAGGTCAAACAAGGGGCGAAAGTGGGGGATCATGCCATGCCTCCTCAGGTAAGCAAGTATCTCAAGGGGATAAAACCTTCCGCCAGGGGCACCCTTGCCTGAATGCCACGGAAAACCGCCGTAGAATGAGCGATGTCGATGATGGAAAGACCTTCGATATTGGTTTTTGCGACTTGGGAACTATGGGCTTGAAGGAGAAGGATCTTGGTCGCCATCGTATGGGTGATATCGAAGAATAAAGTGGGAGAGAAATGCTGGGTTGTGGGGCCTTCATAAAAGAGCACGTTCTTTACGTAGCGCGTGGCACTGATGGTAGCCTCCGCCAGGGTACGATGATCCTGATGGGTGTCGCCAGGAAAGTTGACCAAGATGAGATCGGGTAAGAATTTTTTTATTACCGCTTCTACATCGTGAATGAGCTCATTCATGTGAGGGGTTACCTCCGTGTCGACGTATTTCCCCCAGATGACCTCTTTGGCCTGCAGGATCTTGGCCGCCTCTTCCTGCTCTTGACGCCGTGTCACCCCGTCACCGCCCCTCTCGCCCTGGGTCGTAACGAACAGAAAGACCTCGTGTCCCTTTTCGACGTATCGGGCGAGGGTTCCCCCGCATCCAAATTCTATGTCGTCCGGGTGGGCGCCAATGGCCACAATTTTCATGGAATTCCTCCCTAATTTCTCGTCGATCTTATTATGTTTAAGCTTTCCGGGCCGTGGTTGAAAACAAGGTCAATGACGGAAAGGTGAGATATGAATTCATCTGAAAACAACTGGCGGTAAACGGGATGGCGGAATTCCTGGAAGATGACCTTGATGCCTGCTGAGCGGTAGGCGTCAAGGTTCATGTAGTTATATCCCCCACTTCCTGCTAGATACGTATCGGCGCCGAAATGCCGCGTTATGGCAATGAGGCGTTCATCCGGATCTTCTGGGAAAGTGCCTAATTCCGAGGCTATGTGGATGGGGGTTTCTATCCCGAGGAGCTCGCATAGCCTTCTGACCACCGTGATGTTGAGGGGGGCGATCTTCTCCCATGGTTGGTCAAGGATTTCCTCGAAAAAGGGTTTAAGAAAGTCCCAGTAAGGTGCCCGGGCGTAGTTGGTTTTGAGGGCCTGCCAGTGCTTATGTTGCCATCTTTCGCGATTGTTTATCTCTACCTCCTGGATGAGCTGGGGGTAGCGGAAGCAAACGGGCACGGTGAGCCACTGGGGACCGTTTGCCGTCTTGATGCGGTTTCTGTTTTGCCACTCGTTTTTCTTGTATTGCACCGTATCGAGGAGAACGAAAACATCCGCCCGGTCTATTTTGTCGAAGTAACCCAACCAGGGTAGGTATTGGGGTTGATGGACGGCGCAGATCAAGCTCTACCTCGCAAAGGTAACAAAAATGGGGTTGGATACCATTTGCCCTACGTTACCCCGCATGTCCATCCGGTAGTATGTCTTTTCTCCCGGACGGAAGTACGGGTCTTCGTATTCGAGTGTCATGGGGAGATTTCCTTCGCTCGTAGCAATGAGCTGGCCGGAGCGGATGAGGCGCAGCCGCACGGGTCCCGTCTTATCCGTACCGCTCACGGAGATGGTTATCTTTATTCGTGGGTTTCCCTTGAGCGTTATTTCCTCTCCAGAGCTGGCCTTGGTGCTTCTATCGGGCGAAGAGACCGTAAACTCGTCCAGTTTTATCCTTATCGGATACTTGGTGGCGCAGGCGTACATTTTGCCGGTCTGCATGGCGTTTAGTATCCCTTTCCGGGTTTTCTCTGTTACCCAGAAGACGGTGGGATAGTCTCCCAGCTGGGCCCCGTCTTTTCCTTCACCATGGTAATCGGCAGTGGCAATGGCCCAGGGTGGCCAGGTGCGCTGGCCCAAACAGTACTCGTTCAGCACCATGTCCCATATGTTGCCTGGTTCGGTTACGGTTACATTTTCTCCATAGAGGGCGGCAAATCCTGTATAGTCTTTCGTTTTGAGCAGCATCTCCGGATAGGGTTTCGTTTCCAAGGCAATGGGGCCCAGGCGACGGACACCGGACCTCGTCTCCGGATAATTCCAAAAAATCAACCCCCCGCGGTTGTTGACGTATTTTATTACGAGGTTGTAGGGCGCTTCTCCCTGGTCTCCCGAATAGGGATCGAAAGGGGAGGCTTTCAAAGGTGCGCTGTTCCAGAAGAAGATCGCGGAGAGGACGAATAAAATGGCGCCTGCCACCCGCGTTTTCCCGGGCCAGCAGAAAAGCGGAATGGAAAGCACCATCGCGAGCAGGTACATAAGGGAGGGCCCGCTGAGGTTTCCTACCGAGAAGGGAAGTCGGTTATGCAGGATGGGCATTGAGGCGTAATCATCCGGTTTGGACAGGCCTATTACGAGCAAACGCCGTTCGTGATTGTGGGCGGTAAGTCCCTTGCCCCAGGGGGTGCCAGTCCAGAAGTAAAAGGGAGCCGTTTCGGCGCCGGGAATGATGATCACTTCCGGGTGTTTTCTCTGGGCTTGCTCGATTGCCTTTAGATAATTTTCCGCGCCGTTTTTGTTGATGGAGTTGAGCTCGTAAGATTTTTTCAGGATGTGCCGAAACGGTGGAAAGCCGTATTCCATCACAAGGCGGTCGTGGTCGTTTATGAAGATGGCGTCAAAGCCCCGGGATTGGGCGAGACGGGCCAACTCCTCGATGGAGTAGTCACCGTCGCTGAAGGTAGATCTCAAATCGATTAGACCCCTTACTTCCAGGTACTCCCCCTGTACCGGGAAAGCAGGCAGGAAGATGGCAAAAACGAGGAGGAGAATTTTAAAGGTTTGCGCCATGGCCTTTGGTTTTTTCCCTGATGAGCGTTTGGTAAAGGTCTTCTATCTTCTCCACCATGGCCTCTCTCGAATAAAGGAGCGCCTTTTGCTTTCCTTTTTCGCCCATTTCTTTTCGCAGATGGGGCTTTCTATACAACAACATGATGGCCTCGGCAAGACTTTCTTCGTCAGTGGGGGGTACAAGCAGCCCGTTTTCTCCGTGAACGATCAGGTCTTTGATGCCTCCCACGTTGGAGGCAATGACGGGAAGGCCACACGCCATGGCTTCTACCACTACCTTGCCCATGCCCTCGTTTAAGGAGGGAAGGACAAAGACATCGAAAGCCTTCATGACTGGAGCCACATCCGGACGCCACCCCAAAAAGCGAACGAGTTTTTCTATCCCTAATTGTTGTGCCTGCTCTGTTAGCTCCTTTCTCAACTCCCCCTCTCCCACCATTACGCAGGTACCTTTGCCACCCCGGCCGAGATACCGGGCATAAGCATTCAGGAGATAACGGTGCCCCTTTACTTGGGTCAGCCTTCCCACTGAGCCGATGACGAAGTCATCTGCCCCGAGGGATAGAGAGGATCTCATTTTTTCTTTCCTGGAGGGATCGTGCTGGAAGAAGGGTTGCAAATCGACACCGCTGTGAATGACGACGAACTTTTCCTTCGGGGCGACGCGGAAGAGAAGGTGGTCGTCCCTTTCCTGGGCCGTGAGCATGATCAGGCGATCCGTGATGGGGGCCGTTATCTTTTCCAGGAATATAAAGAGCCTTGAGAGAAGGGAGCCGAAGTAGCCCCAGAAGACATGACCGTGGGGGGTATGGCAGATAATGGGAACCTGGGCAAGGAAGGCCGCCCAGCGACCCAAGATGCCTGCCTTGGAGGTATGGGTGTGAACGATGAGGGGCTTTTCCTTCCGCAAGTACCGATAGAGGGCGATGAGGGCACAAGTATCTTTCAGGGGCGAGACGGGGCGCACCAGATGGGGTACGTGAATCACGTTGATCTCCCTTTCTTGGAGGCAGGAAAAATTCTCGGCAATGGAGCTGGCCTCGAGGGGCGAGGTGTTTTCATCGATGGCAACGCCGTAGATTAGGGTAACCGCGTATTTCTCGTGGTCCAGTCCTGTGACGGTAAGGAAGGTATTTTCCGCCGAGCCCCCCTTGTCGAAGCGCGTAATTACATGCACGACCTTTACTTGTCTATGGGCGGAAGAATTTCTCATACCAGGCCTGAAAGACGATCAGGTTCCATACTTGCCAACCCGTTTCGGTGCCCTTGGTGAGGAATCCGCGAACGAGGGAATCGACCGCCGGGGCATGGAATATACCTGCCCGTTCGATTTTCTCGGCAGACAGATATTCCTCGATGAGATACCTCATGTCCGTTTTTAGCCATTTACTTATGGGCACTTCAAATCCCCATTTGGCCTTACCCATTACCTCCCGAGGCAGGAGGTCTTTGAAGGCTTCGATCAGGACATACTTGGCTTTTCCTTTCCTTAACTTCAGGTGACCGGGTAGGGAAAACACGAATTCGCAGACGCGCGGATCCAGTAAGGGTACCCTGACTTCGAGGGAGTTGAGCATGCTCATCTTATCCACCTTCCATAACATATCCCCCGGCAGGGAAATTAAGAAATCGGTAAGAAGGAGCTGGTTCAAGTAGTCTTTCTCCTCCGGCTCGAGGAGGGGGCGAAAGAGCATCTCGGCGGTGGATGGTAAAGGGAAGCGGAGGAGGATTTCCTTGCGCAGTTCGGGAGGAAAGACTTCGTTTAAGGCGAGGAACCTCTGACACAAGTTCTCGCCCTGGCCGTGGATGAATTTTTTTGCCCTCCTTATATAATCACCGAGGAGGCTTTCGCGGGAAGCGGGAAGAAGGCGGATGGCTGGTTCTATCAGCCCCTGGCGTAGAAAGGAAGGGATCAGCCGGTACCGGCGATACCATGCCTCCGCCCGGTACAGGCGGTACCCCGCAAAGAGCTCGTCTCCTCCATCGCCGGAGAGGGCCACCTTCAGATGCTTCCTCGTTTCTCTCGAGACCACGTAGGTGGGTATGGCGGAGGAGTCGCCGAAGGGTTCATCAAGGCCGGCGAGGACCGAGGGAACCACGTTTAGCATGTCCCGGGAAGTGAGGACGATTTCGTGATGGTCTGTTTGAAAGCGTTTGGCCACCGCCCGCGCGTAGGCCGTCTCGTCGTAGAGGGGCAGATCGGAGTAACCGATGGTGAACGTCTTGATGGATTTGGAAGAGTTGATGGCCATCAGGGCACAGACAGCACTTGAATCAATACCCCCACTTAAGAAGGCGCCGAGAGGGACATCGGCCACCATTTGTTCCTTCACGGCCTGAGAGAGGAGTTGAAAGAGCCCTTCCTTTATCTCTTCCTCCGCGGAGGGAACCTCTTTTACCCCCTTTCGGGGGTGCCAAAAACACGTCTCTTTAAGATGCCCCCGGTGGAGGGTGAGGTAATGGCCGGGCCTTAATTTCCGGCACCCCTTGATGATGGTGTAGGGGGCAGGTATGTAGTTTAAGGTAAGATAGAGGTCTAAGGCGGCTTCGTCGATGGCGCGCTTAAGGGAGGCATCCTGAAGGAGGCTTGCGAGCTCCGAGGCGAAGAGAAATCTCTTTTCGTCCCAGAAGTAGACGAGGGGTTTCACCCCCGCCGGATCCCGGGCCAGAAAGAGGAGCTCTTCCTCTTCGTCCCACAGGGCGAAGGAGTAAATACCCCTGAGGGTGGAAAGGCATGCCGGGCCCATTTCTTCATATTGATGGATGATAACCTCGGAATCGGAGCGGGAAATGAACCGGTGACCTTTACTTTCCAGTTCTTCCCTTAGTTCTAAAAAGTTGTATATCTCTCCGTTTACCACCAGACGTATCCTTCCCGTTTCGCTTTTCATGGGTTGGCGTGCGGCCGACGAAAGGTCAATGATGGAAAGGCGCCGGTGCCCTAAACCGACGGCCATTTCCCCCCGGTGGTAGTGGTAGGTATCCCCATCGTCGGGTCCCCGGTGGGAGAGGTGGGTGGTCATGCGCTCAAGGAGCTCTTCATCCGGGTCAGTTCCTTTAAGGTTTACGAAGCCGCAGATGCCACACATGGCTCACCTCGCCATCCGGTAGAAGAGCTGTTCCGTTTTCTCCACGTTTACCTCCCAGGCATATCTTTCTTCTACGTACTTACGACATTTTTCCCTCAAGCTTAGGTAGCTTTCTTTGTTTTCTTTCCATGCCCTCAAGCGTTCTATGATGGAGGTGGCCATGCTCGGCGGGGAGATGTCGGGAAAGAGCAAGCCCTCATCTAAAGGTTTCAGGATTTCTAACGTTCCCCCTATGGGTGTGCCGAGGACGGGGGTGCCGCAGGCGAGGGACTCGACGGTGACAAGGCCGAAGCCCTCCAGGGCCACCGTGGGGAGGACAAAGTAGTCGGCCGCCCCTAAATAGAGGGGGAGTTTCTCCTCCGGTAGGAAACCGGGGAAAGAAACGAAGTTTTCTAAGTTCAGCTTCTCCACCATGCTTTTTAAGGTCTCTTTGAGGGGGCCCTCTCCCCCAATGATGACGATGAATTCAGTTATCGCCTTTTTTATTTCTGGGAGGGCATTGATTAAATTTTCCAGTCCCATGCGGGGCACCAAGTTTCTCACGGTAATAAGGACGGGTTTGTCCAGCGGTAGGCCAAGGGCCATTTTCATTTTTAGGCGGTCTGGCGGGGGGGTAAATCGAGACGTATCCACGCCACCGGGGATGATGTGGATGCGATCGTTCGGCATGCCGTGGATGGACAAAAGCTTTTGCCGGGTAAATTCACTGAGGGCAACGATGGCGGCGGAGGCCCTTAAGACCCCCTTTTCCATCCGTTTTAAGTAAAACGCCTGCATCTGTTGGAGGCATCTTTTTAGGAAATGCGTGGGCCTGGCATGGCGAGTCAGGAATTCTTCGAAGGCCAGAGAATGGCAGGTGTAGACAAAAGGTATTTTTCTCGCAAAGTGGGTGCACAAAAAAGCCCACGACGTAAAAGGCTGATGGCCATTTACCAGGTTGAAAACGCCATCTTTCAGGAGATTCGACAGGATAACCGGGGCATTTACACGGGTGGAAAAGAGGAAAGTGAAGATGTTTTGATAGTCTACCGTATAACGCCATTCGTGGACACCGTCGATGAATTTGTATTTTTCTGTGTGTTCGGGGAGAAACCGGGTGAGAATGAAAACCTGGTGACCCTTGCGGGCCAGGCGGACGGTCTGTTCGTAGAGGACGCGTTCCGCCCCCCCGATTACATGTTCAATGGAGACATCGGCGAGAAAGAGGATTCTCATGTCACCTCTCCACGGTGAAATTGGGCGGTAAGTTCTTCATATACCTTTGTCGTTTCGCCGATCATCTTCTCCACGGAAAATTGAGCTCTGACCTTTTTCCTCGCCGCCTTACCCAGTTGCTCGGCATAGGCGCGCTCCTGTAAGAGGTAGATAACCGCCCGGGCGAGCGATTCGGGCGATTGCGGTGGTACGAGGATGCCCTCCTTACCTGAGTGTATCTGTTCTGTAATGCCGTCTATCTCCGTGGCGACAATGGGTTTCTCCAGGGCCATGGCTTCCAGGGTGACCATGGGAAAACCTTCTCTCAGGGAAGGTATTACTACCACATCCATGGCGGCAAGAAACTTCTTCGCCTCTTTTGTGTACCCTACAAACGTCGTCCTTTCGAGAATCTTCAATCTTTTTGCTTCCTCTTCCAATATCGCCCGTAAGGGGCCGTCGCCTACGAGAACGAAGCGGGCTTGGGGGACGGCGTGAAAGATATTGGGGATCGCTTTCAGGAAAAAGATGAATCCCTTTTGCCAAACGAGGCGCCCGATGGCCCCGACGAGAGGCACCTCGCTTGCCAGCCCTAATTTTGTTCTTATTTCAGACCTTTCCTCCCCTAACAGATGGGGATCGTACTCTTGCCATTCGATCCCGTTGTAAATCTTTGTAATCCGACTCTCTTCTATGCCGTGGTCCTCGATAAGAACCCGTTCAAGGGCCGAGGAGCAGACGAGAAAACGGGTTACCAGCCGCTCCGTAGTTCGGTCGAGGATTTCGTAAAGAATGCGTTTGGCCGAGGGTACGTCGTAACCTTCTACCGGCATGGCAATGGTGGAGATGTAGGCCTTGGCTCCGCCCAGGCGGGCGGCGATCCGGGCGAAAAATTCGGCCCGGCCCCCTTGCCCGTGCACGATTTCGATACCGTGGTCTTTAATGATGCTGTAGAGTTGAAGGAAAAGGCGAAAATCCGTGCGCCGTGAGAAATCAACGGCATGGAACGTGACATGCGCCGGCAGGGAAAAGCGAAAGGCCCCCTCCGGGAAGGAAGCGGCATGGATGTCGTAGCTTTCGGGCGCAAGCCCCCTTATTATTTGCGAAAATACCCGTTCACCGCCCCCAAATTCGAGCCCATCGATGACGAAGAGGATCTTAAGTTGCATAGGGTTCCCGGCGGTTTTCGGGTCTTTCATCCCGATATTCGATTAGATATGGAGGTTTAGCCAAATAGGGCTGGAGGAGGTCCGGGTAGGGGCCGAACTTTTTTTCATCGTAACGGATGTGAAGGGGTAGCACTTCTTTCAGATACCGGTCGGCGGCTTCTCTTATGTCACCCGTACCGAAGGCGTCTTTTATCCGTTCTTTCACATAATCTTTTAAAGTCGGGAAACGGTCGTAAGCTTTCTTTTCCATCCACTCTTCCCAGAAGGAACGCATGAGCATTCTTTCCCGGGGTTTGACGTTTACGTGAAACACGTAAGGTTCATACCAGAAGAGGGGAAGGTAGTATAGGGGAAACTTTACCGCTTCGAAGCGTCCGGGGTGGATGAATCGGGCAGAAGGAGAATAAGTGTGGATGTATTCCTCGATGTGGACCATCTCCCGGCGGTCCTGATGAAAGAGGTCCCCGGAGAGATTCGTGTGGCGCAGGTATATGACGTAGTAGCGCCGGGGGTTGAGCCCCATAAGCCGATCCCTTAGTTTCCTTATGTCATAGGCGCCTGAGGTATGGGCAACCATATCCCCATCCCAGCGAAAAACATAGTGAAATCGGGTTTTTTGGAGGATGAAGTTCGATAAGTCCACGTGCGAAAGATCCGGGCGCCGCCAGAGGCGGATTAAACCCGGCTCCCTTCCGGCGAGCTCCTCAAGGATTTCATAGGTGCCGTCCGTCGAGCCGTTGTCGACGATACAGATCTCGTCGGCAATAGGACGGATGGATTGGATGGAGGGCGTAATCCAGTCCCTTTCGTTCTTCACCCGCATGTAGACGGAGATGCCCCCAGGCCTTTTTTCCCCCTCCCTCGAAGGCAAAAGAAGAACGAACAGGCTCGCCCATAATCTGAAGAGTCGTCTTAGGTAGTTTTGCCTATGGGGCAGTTGGTTGGCCGTAATAAAATTATCTTTCATCCTTCACCGGGGAAAGAGGGGGGAGGTGATAAGACCCATCCGGGCCAGCCTGAATGATAGGGCGACCCTGAGGCAGCCCACGCCATAGCGTACACTTCGCCAAAAATTGATGGAGGAAGCCTCCGGGAAGTAGCTGGTGGGACAGGAAATCTCGGCGATGATGTATCCTTTCCATATGATTTGGGCGAGCATTTCGTTATCGAAAACGAAATCGTTCGAGTTTTTCTCCCAGGGAATGGAATGAAGTAAATTACGTGAATAAGCCCGATAGCCCGTGTGATATTCCGAGAGCTTTGCCCCGATGAGTATATTTTCGATCAGGGTGAGAAAGCGATTGGCCACGTACTTCCAGATGGGCATGCCCCCCTTTAAGGCGTAACCTCCCAATATGCGCGAGCCCAGTACGCACTCATAAAGACCGCTGGCAATGAGGGCCGCCATGGCGGGGATGAGCTTCGGCGTATACTGATAGTCGGGGTGGACCATGACGATGATGTCCGCCCCTTCTTCCAAGGCCAGATGGTAGCAGGTTTTCTGGTTGGCGCCGTAACCGAGATTGCGCTCGTGGATGGCGATTCGCGCCCCCGGCAGGGATTTGGCGATGTTTAACGTCTCGTCTCGGCTCGCATCATCGACGATGATTACTTTGTCCACGATACCGAGGGAAATGACTTCTTCGAACGTCTTTTTCAGGGTGCGGGCAGCGTTAAAGGCCGGCATGACCACGACGATTCTTTTTCCCATCATCATCTTCCGCCCACCCTAAACGAGAAAGATGGGGCCCCGGATGTGCGAGGCCCCATCTTTAGGTCAGTCTTTGATGCCGGCAATGCGTTTGGCGATCGCCTTCTTGTGCTCGAGATTGCCCTGACGGGCGATCATGATGCGTTGGGCCTGAGGGGAGCCGGCACCGTGCATGGATTCCGTTCGGTACCCAACGGCCGCCGTACCGAGCGTGAGGTTCTCAACCAGGCGCATGACCCGGCAGCGGTTTTCGAAGGGCACGTCTGAGACACCTTTTAGGTACTTGGCGAGCACCTTGCCGATCTCGGGGTGGCGCAGGTCCTTTTCCGAGGCCATGGTGACCATGATCCCCCCCGCAATATCTTCGGCGAGCCGGCAAATTTCGTAGGGGAAACGGGTCACGTTCTGCTTGCAGACATTGGCCAAGAGGAGATCGATGAGATACGTGCCGGAGGCCGTCCGGTGACCCTCTGCCGAGCAGGCTATCCCGCATGAGTAGAGGGTTTCGTTCAAGTGAATCATCTCGATGAGTTTGTCCCGGACATGCGAGGCCTTGTCCACGCCGTTATATTCCGCCGCGAGTGCCGCTGCCCCGATGAGGACATCCCCTACGCCCGATTTGCATCCCCCGTAGCTCTGGCGGTGATACCCGGCGAACCGCTCGACCAGCATCCCGGAAAATTCGTATTCCCCGCACATGAAGACGTATTCCCAGGGGACGAATAAATTGTCGAAGACCATGAGGGCCTCATGGCCGCCGTACATGGCATTACCCACGTCTATTTCACTTCCTTCCAACTTTCTCGTATCGCACGATTGGCGGCCGTAAATGTAGAAGATACCTTCCGCATCGGCGGGCGCGGCAAAAGAGACAGCGTAGTCGGCATCGTCTTTACCCATGGTAATCGTGGGCATAACGAGCACCCAGTGGGAATTTATGGCCCCCGTCTGATGGGCCTTGGCGCCCCGCACCACGATTCCTTGATCGTTCTTCTCCACGACATGGACGTACATATCCGGGTCGGCCTGCTTGCTGGGCGGCAGACTCCGGTCTCCCTTTACGTCCGTCATGGCCCCGTCGATGGTAAAGTCACCCTCCTGGGCCATAAGCAGGAACTTGGTAAACCTTTCATGGTAATGGGTGCCCAACTTCTCGTCCATCTCATAGGTGACGGAGTCCACGGCATTGATGGCGTCCATCCCCACGCAGCGCTGAAAACAGGACCCCGTCATCTGCCCTAAGAGACGTTGCATCTTTACCTTCTTGATCAAGTCTTCCGTGCTCTGATGCAGATGGCAGAAACGGTTGATCTTCTTGCCCGTCAGGTGAGAAGTGGCCGTCATCAAGTCTTCGTACTGGGGATCCTGGGCCAGGGCATAGGTCATCTTCACCGAATTCATGGATGGGCGGATGATGGGATGGTCAACCGGACTTTTCACCTCCTCGCCGAATAGGTAAACCTTGAATTTCATGCTTCTTAAACTCTTTTCATACTCTTCTGGTGTCATGAGAGGCATGGTTTTTCCTCCTTTCTCCCTCTCTGGGTCACCTTAATTTATCCACGGAAGATGTGGTTGGCAATGACCACCCGCTGGATCTGGTTGGTGCCCTCGTAGATTTGCATTACCTTCGCATCGCGCATGCACATTTCCACCCCGTATTCCCTTAGGTAACCGTATCCGCCCAGAATCTGGACGGCGTTGGTTGTGACCCGCATGGCCATATCGGCGGCAAAGCATTTGGCGTAGGAAGCCATGTAATTAAAAGGCTCGTTGTTCATAGCCAGCCAGCACGCCTTGTAAGTGAGCAGACGTGCCGCCTCTATCTCCATGGCCATGTCGGCAAGCATAAACCGGAGGGCCTGGAAGTTTCCAATGGGTTGGCCGAAAGCTACCCGTTCCTTGCAGTATTTGACGGCCAAGTCAAAGGCCCTCTGGGCGATGCCGATCGCCTCCGCCGCCACGGAGGGGCGGGAGAGGTCGAGGGATTTCATGCAGATACTGAATCCCTGTCCCTCTTCTCCCAATCGGTTTTCCACGGGCACGCGCACGTCCTCGAAAATTACCTGACGGGTATCGGAGGTGCGGATGCCCATTTTCTTCTCTTCGGGGCCGACGGTGATGCCGGGGGTATTCCGATCCACGATGAATCCGATGATTCCCTTGTACTTGAGGTTCTTGTCCGTCGTGGCAAAGACCGTGTAAATGTCTGCTACGCCCCCGTTCGTAATGAACTGCTTGGTCCCGTTCAGGATGTAATAATCGCCATCTCTTTTCGCCGTCATGGAAATACCGGCCACGTCAGAGCCTGCCCCCGGTTCGGTGAGGCAGAAGGCCCCTAATTTACCCTCATTGAGGGCACCAAAGTAGTGTTTCTTCTGGGCTTCGTTTCCCGCCACTATGACCGGTTCGGCGGAAAGGAGGGAACTTGCGGCCATGGTGGCACCCACACCCGCCGAGCCGTAGCACAGTTCTTCCGTTACGATGATCTGGCCCAGCATATCGATGCCCGGGCCGCCGTATTCTTCTGGCACGCCTGCCGTAAGGAGTCCCACCTCGTGCATCTTCTTTACTATCTCCCAGGGGAACTCCTCTCTTTCGTCATATTCCCTGATGACAGGTATGATTTCCTGTTCCGCAAACTTGCGGGCCATGTTTTTAAGGGCTATGTGTTCATCCGATAATCTGAAATCCATTTCTCTTCGACCTCCCCTTTTTACTTGATCAACTCCACGATGAAGGCATGGGCCGGTCCCCCGCTGGCACAGAGAGCGGCACAGCCGTAACGGGCATTGGCCCTCCTTAACACGTTAATAAGAGTAATGATGAGCCTTGCCCCCGTAGCTCCAACGGGATGGCCTAAACTAACGCCGGAACCTACCACGTTCAATCGGTCGAGGTTTACCTTAAGTTCCCTATTTACGCCCAAAACCTGGGCGGCGAAGGCTTCGTTGAATTCCCAATAGTCGATGTCATCCTGGGAAAGACCGGCAAACTTCAGGGCGTTTCTCACCGCTGTCACCACCCCCATCCCCATGATCCTGGGTTCTACCGATCCCGGGGCCGAGGCCACTACCCGGGCTAAAGGTTTTAAGCCCATTTTTTGGGCCGTTTCGGCGGCCATCATAATGAGGGCTGAGGCACCGTCGTTCAAGCTGGAGGCATTACCCGCCGTGATGGTCCCGTCTTTTTTGAAGACCGGCCTTAACTGGGCCAGTTTTTCAAGGGACGTATCGGGCATGGGATGTTCGTCCGTGTCGAAGATGGCCGGGCCTTTCTTGGTTTTTATCTCCACGGGGATGATCTCTTCCTTGAAGAACCCTTCCTTTATGGCTCGGCAAGCGCGTTGATGACTCATGAGGGCAAATTCGTCCTGCTCCTGCCTCGTAATGCCGTACTTTTCCGCTATGTTTTCGGCCGTTACGCCCATGTGGTAACCAAGCAGGGCATCAACCAACCCGCCGATCATGAGGCTGTCCTGGATTTGTTCACCATCACCCAGGCGGTAACCCCGGCGGGCACCGAAGAGGAGATATGGGGCGTTACTCATGCTTTCCACCCCTACGACGGCGCCGATCTCTATCTTCCCTAACATGATCTCCTGGGAGAGAAGCTCTGCCGCCCGCATGGAAGATGCGCATTGCTGATGAACCGTAAAGGCGAATGATTCAACCGGAAGGCCGATTCCCAGGGCGATGTGCCGGGCGCTGTTGCCCGGTGCTCCGGCCTGGTTTACATGCCCACAGATAACTTCCTGGATCAGGGATTGGTCGATGCCCGCCTTCTCTATCGCCCCTTTCAGGGCTATCTTTCCTAACTCTATAGCATTGAAATCGGCCAAAGCACCTAAATAATTCCCGATGGCGGTACGTGCCCCGCTTGCGATAACAACCTCTCTCATTTCTTCTCCTTTCCTTCCATTTGTCACGAAATGCGACGCCTGGACTTTAGATGTAATTCTTGCCACCTGAAATGGGCTGAAATGTTAGGTTTTCTTCTTGTGAAGCCTAATTAGGGCTCTCTATCATATCTTGCTGGCATTCACAATAGCAAAAAACGATTCTTTTCCTTGGGGTAAGAGCAGGATAAATTACTTGTTTCATCTAATCTTCTCATCTGTTATGATAATTTACTAACCGTGAAATTCGGAAAAAGTGGGAGGATTTTGGGTCATTGCAAATCGGACGCGTCGAGAGAAATGAATATCCCATAGGTCTCATCGTGGACATTCACGATTTCTGCAATGCCAGCTGCCGGATGTGCCCCTATGAATCGCTGAAGGGCAAACTAAAAAGGGGGAGGATGAAATGGGAACTTTACGAAAAAATCGTGGATGATTTCTCCTCGCTTATGGATAGGTTTAAATTCGAGGGCGTCCTCACCTACTGCAACATGGGGGAGCCTTTTATTTTCGATGATCTCGAAGTCTACACGAAATATGCGGAAGAAAGAGGGATCTGGGTTTACATAAATACCAACGCCTCTCTTATGACACCTGATAAGATAAATAGGCTCATCGAGTCCGGCTTTAAAGGTGCATTCAACATAAGTTTTCATGCTGCAACCCCGGAGCTTTACCAGGAGATCATGGGGATACCGATGGAAGGGGCGAAAAGAAATATCGCCTATCTCCTTGACCATTACCCCAAGGAACACATCTCCTTCAATGTCCTCAATTACCATTGGCCCAAGGGGGAGGAAGAAAAAGTGCGGGCCCTCTTTGCCGAGTGGGGGGTCGAGGTAGAGGTTAATAACCCCATTTCCCGAGGTGGACTTCTGCCCTTAAGGAGGAGATATGTGAGACATCTGGCGGGATGTGCCCCGGAAAGGGTGCTTTACCAGATGGTTATCTGCCATGATGGAGACGTGATTCTATGTTGTAACGATATGGGAAGGAGGGAAGTTGTGGGTAATTTGGAGAAGAATTCGATCTATGAGGTGTGGAACGGAGAGGCGTTCGCTCGGTACCTCGAACAGATTTACTTAGGAAAACCTTCAGATCCAAATATGATTTGCCACTGGTGTGAAGAAAGCGTCCTTTACTGGTCGTGGAGGCGGATGGCCAAGTCGCTCGTTCCTAACGGCGTGAGGAAGTGGATAAAAAAAAGGAAGAGGCGTAACGACTGGGGAGTCGCCAAACATGCAAACCTTTAACTGGCATAATGTATAGAATACTTTTTCTGCCCTTATACGACGAATCCTGGGCAAGTAGCAAGTATCGAGTATACAAGCACATCCCGTATCTTCAGGAACAAGGCTTGGTGTGTACCGTTTTGAGGCCGCCGGAAAAAAGAACGATTCCCCGCCTGGTTTATTATGTTCGGCTCTTTTCTGGTTGTCTCACCCATCAGGTGGTATTCATTCAGAAAAAGATTTTCCGCCCTCCGCTCTTTCGCCTCATCCGGTTACTGGCAAGAAAGTTGATCTTCGATTTCGATGACGCCATTTACTGCTATGAGGAAGACGAAAGGCATATCCAGTTCATTCTGTCCCAGGTGGATCGCGTTTTAGTGGCCGATGAGCATCTCGCCCGATACGCAAGAAAATTCAACGACCAAGTAACGGTACTCCCCACCCCGGTGGATAAGAGAGATTATAGATACCATGTTCCCGCCAATGGTGAAGCGGTAAAAATAGCCTGGATCGGGAGGCCATGGAATCACCGCTACCTTGCCTTATTGGATGGGGTTTTTGAGAGGTTGAAAGCTAAGGGGGTGAAGGTGACTCTTTATGTGGTAAGTGGGGAACCCTTTAAATTCCCCCGATCGGACTTCCCCGTGATCAACGTGCCATGGAGTGAGGAGGCGGAGGAAGAGGTATTGCGCCAGGTGGATATTGGTCTTATACCACTTATCGACGATGAGTGGTCGCGAGGAAAGTGCGCCTACAAGGCCCTCATCTTCATGAGCCACGGAATACCCGTCATTGCTTCCCCGGTGGGCGTTAAGGCAGAATTGGTGAGGGAGGGGGTAAATGGGCTTTTCGCCTCCCGGGAAGAGGAATGGGTGGAAAAGATTACTCTCCTGGCGACGGACGTCGAGTTAAGAAGGAAGATAGGTGAGGCGGGGTATCGGACTTTTTCTTCTGCCTATACTTTTGAGGTGGTGAGTGGCAAACTCGCCCAAATGCTTCGATTTGAGGCCCGTAAGGCAAAATCTAAATCTCTTGACGTTGGTTAATAGGCCCGTGTAAAGGGTGTCCATAAAAACATAAGGAGTTGGTCCATGATACCGAGATATACGAGGCCGGTAATGGAGAGAATCTGGAGTACAGAGAATCGCTACCGAAAATGGCTGGAAATAGAGGTGCTTGCCTGTGAAGCCATGGCCGAGCTCGGACAAATTCCTTCTCAGGCGGTCAAAAACATAAGGGAAAAGGCCAGGGTTGATATTAAGAGGGTAGAGGAGCTGGAGAAGATAACCCATCATGACGTGGCCGCCTTTGTGGCCGCCGTGGCGGAGACAGTGGGGGAAGACGGGAGGTTCATCCATCTGGGGCTTACCTCATCCGACATCCTCGATACCTCTCTCGCTTTACTTCTGAAGGAAGCCGCCGATGTGCTCATCGAAGACATCGATCTCCTCATGGCCGTCTTAAAAGACAAGGCCTTTCAATATAAGAACACGGTGATGATCGGCCGTACCCATGGGATTCATGCCGAACCCATCACCTTCGGTCTCAAACTCGCCCTCTGGTATGAAGAGATGGGCAGAAACCGCCGGCGTCTCGTTCGGGCGAGGGACGTAATAAGCTATGGCAAAATAGCCGGGGCCGTGGGTACTTATTCGTGGGTGGATCCTCGGGTGGAGGCATACGTATGCCGCGCCTTGAACCTGAAACCGGAGCCCGTGGCCACGCAGATTGTGCAGCGGGACCGTCATGGAGAGTTCTTCACCACCCTGGCCATTATCGCCTCTTCCCTTGACAGATTTGCCCAGGAGATCAGACTCCTCCAGAGGACGGAGGTGAGGGAGGTGGAAGAATACTTCTCCCCGGGGCAAAAAGGCTCGTCGGCTATGCCCCACAAGAGAAATCCTGTGCTTTCCGAAAATCTCTCCGGTCTCGCTCGGCTCGTTCGTTCTTACGCCGTAGCAGCCTTGGAGGACATCCCCTTGTGGCACGAGCGAGACATTAGCCATTCCTCTGTTGAACGCGTAATTGCCCCCGATGCCACGACGGCCCTGGATTTCATGCTCAACCGTTTTACGGGGATCATGGAGAAGTTGCTCGTCTATCCGGAACGGATGAGGTACAATTTAAATCTGACGGGAGGGCTCATTTTTTCTCAAACGGTGCTCCTTAAGCTGATCGAGACGGGCATGAGTCGTGACGCAGCCTATGAAATAGTGCAGCGAAATGCCATGAAGTGTTGGGAGACGGGAACTCCTTTCGAGGAGCTCATCTTGCAGGATGGGGAGGCACGGGCCAGGGTTTCTCCGGAGATGTTGAAAGAGGCTTTCCGTTTAGAGCCTTTTCTCAAGCATGTGGATTTCATTTTCCAGCGCGTTTTTTCCCCTGAGGAGCAAGCATGCTGACTCTGGGCATCGAGACTTCATGCGATGAGACGGCCGCGGCCGTGGTGAAGGATGGAAAGGAAATCCTGTCCAATTGTGTGTATTCGCAAGTAGACATCCATCGCAGATTCGGCGGTGTGGTTCCCGAAATTGCTGCCCGCAGCCACATTGAAGTGATAGGTCCCATTTTATCCTCTGCCCTGGCGGATGCGCGTATCTCTTGGAGAGATATAGAACTGGTCGCGATAACTAACGGCCCGGGGCTCGTGGGATCCCTCCTGGTGGGCCTTTCCGCGGGAAAGGCAATTGCCTATGCCCGTGGTATTCCCATGGTGGGGGTTAACCACCTCTTTGCCCATTGGTCCAGTGTGTTCTTGATAGGTGAAGAGATAAACTTTCCCTTCGTTTCCCTCGTCGTCTCCGGCGGCCACACCTCCCTTTTCCTCTGTCGGGCAATAGACGAAGTGGTTTTACTCGGCCAGACCTTAGACGATGCCGCCGGTGAGGCCCTTGATAAAGCGGCCAAGCTCCTGGGGCTCGGTTATCCAGGCGGGGTGGCCATGGACGCGCTGGCAAGGAGAGGGGACCCAAAGGCTTTCTCCTTTCCCCGTGCCATCCGGGAAGGCCTCAACTTCAGCTTTAGTGGCCTAAAGACGGCGCTAATCAACCTCGTAAAGAAGATGGGCGTAATTGACGAAGCCGAGTTGCCCCACCTGTCAGCGAGCTACCTCGAAGCAATCGTCGATGTACTGTGCGAAAAATCACTTCGGGCGGCGGGGGAGGCGGGTGTCGATAAGATCGTCCTCTGCGGCGGGGTTGCGGCCAACAGCCGTCTGCGGGAGAGACTACGGGCGGATGCGGAGGATAAAGGGCTTCAAGTGTTCATACCGCCCGCTTTCTTGTGTACGGATAATGCAGCGATGGTAGCAGCGGCCGGGTACCTACTCTTCCGGGCCGGAAAGAGGGATAATCTGGCCATAAATGCCTTTTCTCGCCTACCCGTTTAGGAATTAAAATGCCGGAATCTGTGTGGCATCCCCAAAAGAGGTGGGGGCAATCCTTTCTCCACGATGCCAATATCGTCCGTAAGATCGTAGACTTATGCGACCCCAAAGCCGATGAGGTATTTGTGGAAATCGGTCCCGGGAGGGGCGCCTTGAGCCTGCCCCTCGCGGAAAAAGTGAAAAAGCTTGTCGCCATCGAAATCGACCCTTACCTTACGGAGGCATTGAAGGCATCTTTGGGCGGGATAAGCCGGGTGGAGGTAGTGCAAGGGGATTTCTTGTCGTTCGATTTATCTACTGCGGCGAGGAATTTAGGCGTCGAAAAAGTGAAGGTGGTGGGGAACATCCCTTACAGCATATCGGGCCCTATTTTATTCCGCCTCTTAGAGGCCAGGCGTTGGATTTCCACTGCCGTCATTATGCTCCAGAAAGAAGTAGCCGAAAGGCTTGTGGCACCACCCGGCAGTAAGGAATACGGTGTGCCGACCGTGATGTTTGCCACATACGGCCGGGTGCAAAAGGCTTTCACTGTCTCGGCCCACTGCTTTTATCCCCGGCCCCAGGTGACTTCATCGGTGGTAAGGATTGATTTCTCATCCCAGCCTCTTGGGCCCATCGTCGATGAGCATCACTTTCATAGCCTCGTAAGGAATGCCTTTGCCCATAGGCGAAAGACCCTTCTGAACAATCTCCTTAAAGGTTACGGGAAGTGGGTAGATGCTGCCTGCTTGAAAGCTATCCTCGATCGTTTAGGGATAGGCGAGCGTGTCCGTGCCGAGGCAATCCCACCGCGCACGTTCATTGAACTTAGCAATGTGCTGATTTCTTTCATGAGAGAATAAAACGGGTAATCAATTCGTGATCGGGGGCTTCGGCCTTCATAGTAGACATACCTTCGGCCGATGTGAGACAGACGAGGCGGGTCTCTTTTCCACCGTAGAGAACGCACAACCCTGCCGCCAGGGCTCTGCTCTTTTCGTCACCACCGCCGGGGATGACCACGGTGGGTCCGGGGTGGTTGACGAGCTGGAAGACGTCGTCTTTTTCCTCTACAAGGGAGAGGATGGCCTTATTATCTTCGCTGTTTCTACCCACGATGATCTTGATTCGATCAGAGATGCGGAAATGACGCCCGTATTTGAGCAGTTCAATCTCCCGCTTTGTGGGATGGGGAGAGTGTAGGAAGAGGTCCTTGAGCCTTCGGCTGAAGGCGGGGTCGGTGAGAAGACATCCCCCAGCGGGGGTAGAGTACTCCGTTATTCCGTAATGGGCGGCGAGAGCGAGCTGTGCCTTCCGACTACGACCCTGGATGGCAAGAAGCCTTTCTCTATCCACCAGGCCTTCCCTTTCCGGTTTCGTTTCCGGAAGCAACCGGGCGCTCAAGGGACGAAGGACGAGGTCTCCATACCCGGAATTTTTGGCTATCAGGGCAAGGGTCTGTTTCCCCTGGGACATGGGTCGCTGTCCCATTACCTCTCCCGTGATGATGAAGTGGGCCTTCGTCGCTTCCATGAATTTCCCCGCCTCGTGGATCATCAAGGTGTGGCAGTCGATGCAGGGATTCATATGGCGCCCGTATCCGTAGCGGGGAGACTTGAGCATCTCGAGATGTGCATCGGTAATATCGATGACCGTGGTGGGAAGGCCGATGGCCTTGGCTGCCCTTAAGGCCTTTTCGGGTCCGAAGAAGGGCGTTTTGAAGGTTACGCCGTGCACGTGGATTCCCTGATCGACGATCACTTTCACCGCCAGGATACTGTCAAGACCTCCGGATAGTAGAGCAATGGCTTGTGCTTTCAATATCTGACCAACCTGCAGCCGAACTTCTCCTTGAGAAAAGAGTAAAGCCTCTCGTCAAGGTCAAAATCTATGAAATGAACGGGGCCGTTGGGAGTTTTGGGGAAAAAAAGGCTGCGGAATTTTACGGCGAAGGTTTTCTTATAACCGGGAGGCGAAAGATCGAATGTGCGCCATCCGTCCGAGTAAGGGAGATTTAATATCCTTGCTATCTCTTTGATGGTCCGACTTCGATTCCCCATGGGCAGGGGAAAGACGCGGATGGCCTTCTTTTTGAGCAGGTTTTGAAATTGGGTAGGCAAGGGGTGATAGGTAAAAACAATCATCTCTCCTCCCCTTTTTAGGCTTGAGATGGCCGGGGCACTGAGGCTGAACCCATCTTCTTCCGGCGTGAAGATGGATATTTCCTTCATGGGTTGAGGCCTTAACCCTAATGTATTGAAAATTTCCGTGACAAAGCCTTCTTGTGTCTCCCCGTGAAGTCGGGGAAGGGTATCAAACGGAAGCGGGCCTTTTCCCGTCTCTGAGGGGAAAATCTTTTCTCCCTTTATTTCCAACACTTCCAGGCCTTGCTCTTCAAGAAGGGTGCTTATTAAAGGCGGAAGGCGCTCGTCCCGGGGATAGGTGGAGTAGAGAAGGAGCTTCTTTGGCCCTGTAATCAGCCAGGCAGAAGGGATATTAAGGCGAAGGCCGCTTTTCAGGGGCAAATCGGACTTGACGGCGATCATGCTTTGCGCCGGGGTGGTAGCGTTGATGAAATGAGTGAGGGTTTCAACAGTGTCCCAGTTAGGCAATGCGGATACAACGCGGTAATTGGGCCAAGACTTCACGATGAGATTTTTCAAGTCCGCCTGGAGGCGGTTTTTTAAATCGAGCATGACTACCGTCCCGTCCGGGAAGTCGGCTACCGGCACTTGGGCACAACTTATCGTCACCTGTCCCGCCTCGCCTAAGGGTATGGTATATTGGCCCGTAAGGCTCATACTTCCACCTAATTTTTCGACGATGGTCTTTATGAGATCGAGGTTTAGGTGGGCCATCGGTTCTTTTGCTTCTCCTTCTTCCCTCCTTAGGTTGGGGAGGTATAGCTTCTGGCCGGGGCGAATGAAGTTCACGTCTTTCAACCCCGGGTTGAGGGGGAGTACTTCTCGATAGATAAAGCGCAGGCGTTCTTTCTTGATCCCCAGCTGTCGGGAGACGATTATGATTAAAGTCTCGTTGGGCTTAACCGTGTACTCCCATACCTCCCGTTTTTGAGAAACGGGGGCCCTTTTCTTGAAAATGAGGCGCGCCGTGTCCTCCTGGGCGAAAGCAAATAAGATAAAGAAAAGGGATAAAATGGTGGTACAGAAACCGATGATTAGTCGAACCATAGGCGACCTTGGGCAAAAAAAGTGGGTTTTTTATATTTCATAGACGGCCCGTTGTCAATCGATAGACCTTTCAGCAAAACTTAGGGGTTGAAACGGAAAGGTAAAATGCGATATACGAGCGAGACTTTATAAATAATGAGGGAGGAGTTACGCCATCGAGATGGAGGAAAAACTGCCCCCTTCTTTAGTGCGACAGATGCAGGAGCGCCTGGAGCGCAAGTTGAGGGAAAAAGAGATCGAGGTCATCGAGTACTGGCAAGGGCAAATTGGGAAGATTCTCGGCATGAAGCCCGAAGGAATAGGGCCCCTGCAGCTTCAGGTTAAGAAGGTTTACGATATGATGTCTACCCGAATCCAGGTACTCAAGAGAGGGGAAAGATGAGCGAACTGGCCGACTTTCTCTTTGAAGTAGGCATGTTGCAAAAAACGCCCCGCACGGGGTTTCAGTTTTTGGGCTCGGGATGCGAGTCGGTGGCTGAACATATTTTGAGGACCTTATACGTCGGTTATACCCTCTGCCAGCTCGATCCAAGGGCAGATGAGATGAAGACGTTGAAAATGTGCCTATTCCATGACCTGCCCGAAGCACGAACGGGGGATATGAACTACGTGAATAAAAAATACGTCTACGTGGATGAAGACAAGGCCGTGAAAGAACTGACGGAATCACTACCCTTTGGCGACGAAATTGCGGCCCTTATCGGTGAATTCAATGCCCAATCTACCTTGGAAGCGAAACTGGCGCGCGATGCAGACCAGCTCGCCCTTATCCTTCAATTAAAGGAATACGGGGATTTGGGGAACAAATACAGTCAAGAATGGATTTCTTATGCCCTTCAGCGGCTCCATACGGAAACGGCAAAACTGCTCGCGGAGGAAATTATCCGCACCGATTCTTCTCATTGGTGGTTCAAGGACAAAAGCGATTGGTGGGTAAACGGAAACTTGAGGAAGGGTGAGAAAAAGGATGAAACAGGTTAGATTAGGCCTGGCGGTTGTTTTGATTCTGTCCTTGGCCCTTTCCTCCTGCGCTACAGATAGAGGTAAAGTGAGAGCCCAAGCGGAGGCTTCCCTGAATGTGGGGATTGCCTCTATCCAAGCCGGTGATTTCGCCACGGCCCTGAAGGAACTTTTGAACGCCCAGAAGCTTTCGCCCGATGATCCCCGGGTAAGCTACTACCTGGCCCTGGCCTATCAGGGCAAGGGCTATCCGGAGAAGGCCATCGAGGAGTGTAAAGGGGCCATTGAGAAGAAGCCAGATTATTCGGAAGCCTACAACCTGCTGGGTACCCTTTATTTAAATGTCGGGGATTTCCAACGGGCCATCTCGGCTTTTCGTAAGGCCCTGGACAATGTCACCTACGAAACGCCAGCGGTAGCCCTCTACAATTTGGGACAGGCCTATCACCGTTTGAAGGAGTACGATCAGGCCTTGACCTATCTTCAGGAAGCGGCGGCAAAGGACTTTCGTGGGGAAATGTTACCCGTCATCGAATATGCCATGGGAGAGGTCAATTACGAGCGAGGGGACTTAAAAAGGGCCGCCCAGCATTTCCATCAGGCGGTGGAGTTGGCCCCGCTGTTTGCCGATGCCTATTATCGGTTAGGGGAGGCATATCTGAAGCAAGGGGATAAGGCTCGGGCTTTAGAGGTGTGGAAGAAGCTCCTCACCCTTTTGCCCGATTCCAGCGCCGCTAAAAAGGCCAAAGATGACATGTCGCGTATGTAAAAGGAGTGATGGGTAATGTCTTCGAAAAAACGCCTCCGGGCAAACGAAAAGAAATCGAAAAGGCAGAAACAGACGCTAAGAAGGTCTCTTCTTTTGCTCGTCATGCTTGTTTTTGTGGGTTTCCTCGTTTTTTTCTTCCTCACCATCTATGACATCGTTTATCCACCCGTCGGCGGGAAACAATCGGCGGCCAAGAAAGAAAAGGTCGAAGTAACCCTTTTCTTTTCCGATGCCAACGAACGCTTTCTTGTGCCGGAGAGGCGTTTCATCGCCAAAGAAACGGATCCCCGCCTCCTTACGACGTCACTTGTTGCTGCCCTGATCGATGGCTCTAAAACAGGTTTGGTGAGGACGTTGCCGGAGCACGTTTCGTTAAGGGGCGTGAAGGTGAACGGGGGGGTAGCCTATGTAGATTTCGCCCGCAATTTCGTAGAGAGGCACCCGGGGGGAAGCGCGGCGGAGATGGCCACCATCTACTCCCTGACCCATACCCTGACGGAAAACATACCGGAGGTGAAGGGGGTAAAAATCCTCGTGGAGGGGAAGGAAATCAATTCCATCAAAGGTCATATCGATACCCGCCGGGTATTTAAGCCAGAAAAAGAGCTCGTCCTCGAGAGATCGAAAGAGGGTTGAAGCAGAGTGTCAAAGAAAAAAAAGCTTTCTCGCATAAGAAACATCGGGATCATAGCCCATATCGATGCCGGTAAGACGACGGTGACGGAGAGGATTCTCTACTATACCGGAAGGTCGCATAAGATAGGTGAAGTACACGATGGGGAAGCGGTGATGGACTGGATGCCCCAGGAGCAGGAACGGGGTATCACCATCACCTCGGCCGTTACCACCTGTGAGTGGGAGGGATACGAAATTCACCTGATAGATACCCCCGGCCATGTGGATTTTACCATCGAGGTGGAAAGAAGCCTCCGCGTCCTGGACGGTGCCGTCGTCGTTTTCTGTGCCGTGGGGCGGGTGGAACCGCAATCAGAGACGGTATGGCATCAAGCGGATAAATACGGCGTACCGAAGGTGGCCTTTGTGAATAAAATGGATCGCGTAGGCGCCGACTATTGGGAAACCGTGCAGATGATGCGGGAGCGTTTTCAATCCGTTCCCGTCCCCGTCTCAATACCTTGGGGCAAAGAAGACGGTTTTATCGGGGTCATCGATCTGATCAGTGAAAAGGCGATTACGTGGGATGAAGAGTCCCTGGGGGTAAACTTTTCGCGGGGGGATATCCCTCCGGAGATGAAATCGATCGCCACCCGAGAACGGGAGAAGATGATCGAAACCATCGCCGAGTACGACGACGTCATCGCAGAAAAGTATTTGGAGGGACAAGAAATAACGGCCGAGGAAATCATCGCCTCTCTGAGAAGGGCCACCCTTTCCCTGAAAATCGTGCCGGTTCTTTGTGGTTCTGCCTTGAGGAACAAAGGCATTCAGCCCCTTTTGGATGCGGTGGTGAGGTATCTGCCCTCTCCGGAAGAGGTGCGCCCGGTGGAGGGAAAGAATCCCATAGATTTCCGAGAAGAGACGAGATTGAGCGATGTCAATGGGCCCCTGGCGGCCCTGGTCTTTAAAATTATGCAGGACGAGGGGAGGAAACTCTCTTATCTGAGAATTTATTCCGGCAAGATGAAAGAAGGTGACGATGTTTACAACGTCTCCCGGGGCAAGAAGGAGAAAATCTCGCGGATCTTGAAGATGCATGCGAACAAGAGGGAAAGAATTGCGGAGGCTTCGGCGGGGGACATTGTTGCCGTGATGGGCTTGAAAGAGGCTTATACGGGGGACACGATCTGTGACGAAAATCACCCCATTCTCCTGGAATCCATCGAGTTCTATGAGCCCGTGATTAGTCAAGCCATTGAGCCCAAAACACCGGGAGATCAGGATAAGCTATCTTTAGCCCTATCCAAGATGCTCGAAGAGGACCCTACCCTGAGACTCAAATACGATGACGAAACGGCCCAGACGGTTATTTCCGGGATGGGGGAGTTGCATCTGGAAATTATCATCGATCGCCTGATAAGGGAATACAATGTCCGCGTGAATGTGGGTAAACCCCGGGTGGTATATCGGGAAACGATTTCGAAAGAAGTGGAAATCGAGCGCAAATTTGAGAGGGAGTTAGGGGACAAGAGGCACTTTGGCGAGGTCCGGTTGCTTATCTCTCCCCTCGCCCGGGGAACAGGTGTGGAGGTGAGAAACCGTCTCACACCGGAGATGGTGCCGGTGGAGTTTCACCCCGCCATCGAGGAGGGCATCCGGGAGGGAATTATGACGGGGGTGATGGCCGGCTATCCGATGGTAGATGTAAAGGTGGAAATCATCGGCGGTAGTTTTCGGGAAGGGGAATCTTCGCCGATGGCTTACAAGATGGCCGCCGCGGCCGCCTTTCGGGATGGGTGCCAGGAGGCGGAGCCCATTCTCTTGGAGCCCATCATGCACGTGGATGTAATTACACCGAGCGAATTTATGGGAGAGGTCATCGGTGACATAAACGCCCGCCGAGGAGAAATCGAGCTCATTACCCCGAAGGGACCGGTAAGCGAAATAAGGGCCAAGGTGCCGCTGAAATCCATGTTCGGTTACTCGACGGATTTAAGATCCTTAACGCAGGGTAGGGCCACGTTCACTATGCAGTTTGCCATCTTCGATCGGGCGTAAAGGAGGGATAAAGCCCAGATGGTAGGGGGGGACAAGGGACCCATTCTCGATAAAGATCGCCTGCTTAAGAGTATATTCCGCATCAGTGGTCTTTTGACCATTCAGGCAGAGCTCAACGATGTGCTCGCCACCATCTTGGATGAGCTGGTGGAGACCATCGGCTTTGACCAGGGATGCATACTCCTCCTCGACGAAACGGAAAAGCGCCTGAAGGTACGGGTGGTAAAGAACTACACCCCGGAGGAAGAGGAACGGGCGAGATCTCTATCTCTGAACCTCGAAAAACAGGACTCCCTCGCCACCAGGGTGTTTCGTTCCGGGCGGGCCGTCGCGATCGGCGGCGGGGTAGTGACGGATGAGGAAGGGATCTCAGGGCTGGATAAGGTGTCTTCCAGGATGGCAAGGGGGGCCATAATCTGCGCCCCTCTTAAGGCGGGGGAAGGCGTCATGGGGGTGATTGCCGTCTGGTGCGAGCGGGAGGTGAAATTCTTCCCCGAGGAGATAAAGATGTTCCTCGCCCTCACCCATCAGATGAGTATCGTCATCCAAAATGCTCACCTCTTCCATCAGAACAAAAAGAAGATAGCCCGCCTCGTAGCCCTGGAAAATGCGGTCTCCGCCATGAATGTCAATTACGAAAACAGCCACGAAATATTAGCCATTGCCGTGAGGGCGGCCAGAGATATGGCCGGGGCCGAGAAGGCCATGGCTGTCATCTGGTCGCCGGGAGAGGGCAAAGGGGTCGTAAGTGACGGACAATCGGCAGAAGTGAAGGACTTATCGGAAATCGAGGGAATGTTGGCCGGTACCATGGCCTGGGAGGCACTAAGTAAAGGCATCACCCTCGGTTGCGCCAAGATAAACACCCCATTTCCCCCTCTTTTTCCTGGTTATCCAGTGGAACTCGCCGTCCCGATCCTCGTTAAGGACCGCTACCAGGGAATCTTTCTCCTGGCGAAGAAAGAGGGCACTTTCGATGCCGATCAGGTCAACGTAATCGATATTCTGGTCAAGAACTGTGCCGTCTTTTATGAGAATTCGGTCATGCACGCCCTGCTTTACGCCGAGGCAGAAAGCCTGAAATCGGAAGTAAGGAAGCTAAAGGAGAGGGAAGACGAACTTCTCGGTTTCCACGATATTCTTGGTCGATCGCCCAAGATGGTAGAGATCTTCCACGTCATCGCCGAAATAGCGGACCATAACACCAATGTCCTCATTCAAGGGGAAAGCGGGACGGGAAAGGAACTCATTGCCCGCGCCATTCATCGTCACAGCTTAAGGAGTGCCAAGCCCTTTGTAGATCTGAACTGTGCCGCCATACCGGCCAACTTGTTGGAAAGCGAGCTCTTCGGCTACGAGGCAGGGGCCTTTACAGATGCGAAAAAGAGGAAAATTGGTTTACTCGAGTACGCAGCAGGCGGCACGGTCCTTCTGGACGAGATAGGTGAGATGCCCCTTCATCTCCAGGCCAAGTTTTTGCGGATGTTGGAAGACGGCTACGTGCGGCGTCTGGGGGGAGCAGAAAAGATACCGATCGATGTGCGGTTCATTTTTTCGACCAACAGGGACCTTTCCACCATGGTGGCGGCGGGGCAATTCCGGGAAGATTTGCTTTACCGCATAAGGGTAGTGCCCATCATGATCCCCCCCTTAAGAGAGAGACCGGAAGATATTATTCTTTTGGCTCGACATTTCGTAGATGAATTCAACCGGAAATTCAAGAAATCGATCGAGGGATTTTCCCCGGAGGCCGAGCAGATTTTGATGGGGTATAAATGGCCGGGCAACGTAAGGGAGTTGAGAAATATTGTCGAGCGGATCATGATCCTCAAGTCGAAGGGAAACGTCATTACCCCGGAGGATATTCCCGCGGAGATCCTCTCCTCGGTGCATCAGGCCTCAGATTTCAATATCGAACCGTTGATTCAGCAGTTACCTATAAGCGGCATAAATTACGACCACCTTACGGACAAGATTAATGCCGCGGTCAAACGCCGTATCCTGAGTCGGGCCCTGGACCTTTCCGGGGGAAATAAATCGAGGGCGGCACGCATGTTGGGCATCTCCCGGTACAAACTGATCCGGGAAGAAAAGAAACTCTCCCTCGAATCTTAGTGTGCGTTTTCTACACACTAAGTGTATATTCCGCACATATGTTGAAAGGGGCACGAACATGGGTGGCGGCCGGATTGGTCTTCTTTTGGTGTGCTTTTCATGAACACCTATTCTGGGGAAAGGGGGTAAAGGGGAAAGGCAGTTCTCGGATTTTTTTGATTTGATGCCTAATTCAGGGCGACGGCATTTTTATTATTTTTGGCATGCAGATTGCTTATAATAAAAGACGTAATGAGACGGTAACCTTCGGAAGAAGGTGAAAGGTTTTTAAATAGGTGGGTGGTTTTTGTCCCTCCTTTCCACCCACCACCCCCCCTGGTGGAAACCTGAAAGGGTGGGGAGGAAGAAAGACCCTTTCAGTTCACATACGATGGCGGATATCACGAGGATCCCCCCTTTAGATATCCGCCATTTTTTTTGCATCGATTAGCCACAAAAAAAGGCGCCCCAATTTGGGGCGCCTTTTTTCGCTTTTAATCGCCTTTATATCTTCTCCACAATGATTCTCGTCTTGTAGAAGGAGCGATACACGAAAATGAGGGCGATGAGGAAGAAGGCGATACCGAGCCCTAACTTGAGCCCCTTGCTCGTCATGGTAACGGCGATTTCCGTGGCCAGCAGTCCGAACAGGGTGGTGAATTTGATGACGGGGTTCATGGAGACGGAAGAGGTATCCTTGAACGGGTCGCCTACCGTATCACCCACGACCGTCGCCTCATGGAGCGGGGTATTTTTCTGCTTGAGATCTACTTCCACGATCTTTTTGCCGTTATCCCAGCAGCCACCTGCGTTGGCCATGAACACGGCCTGGAAGAGGCCGAAGAAGGCAATGGCAATTAGGTAGCCGATGAAGAAATAGGGGTTGAAGAACGAAAGCCCCAGGGCCATGAAGAAGATCACAACAAAGATGTTGATCATACCCTTCTGGGCGTAGATCGTACAAATCTTTACGACTTCCTTGCTGTCCTCGATGGAAGCCTGCTCTTTGTCGAGGTTGATGTTCTGCTTGATATAGACCACGGCACGATAGGCACCCGCTACCACCGCCTGCGTGGAGGCACCGGTAAACCAGTAAATCACGCATCCACCCATGAGAAGGCCCAGGATGATTTCGGGCTGGACGAGGCTCAGCTTGGCAATGACGTTACCGAAAAGTCGCTCGAGAAGGATGATGATGCCGAAGACCATCGTCGTGGCACCGACCACGGCCGTACCGATAAGCACGGGCTTGGCTGTCGCCTTGAAGGTGTTACCCGCACCGTCGGCGGATTCGAGGTAATGTTTGGCCTCTTCGAAATCGACGGCCGTGCCGTAATGCTTTTTCACCACCTCAGCGGCATCGGGACGGGATTCGATCATGGAGAGTTCGTAGATGGACTGGGCATTATCGGAAACCGGCCCGTAGCTATCCACCGCAATGGTGACCGGCCCCATGCCCAAGAAACCGAACGCCACCAAACCGAAGGCAAAAACAGGGGCCGCGAATTTGAAGGCCTCCGGCATGATAGCCAAAACCGCCGGGGTCTGGGATACGAGATAGGCGATCATCATAAGGACGAGGATGACCAAACCTTCCCAGAAGGCGGAGAAGTTGCCCGCCACGAAACCGGAGAGTATGTTGAGGGATGCCCCGCCCTGGCGGGAGGCGTTTACGACCTCTTCGCAGTGTCGGGAGGAGGTACTGGTGAATACCTTGGTAAACTCCGGAATCAGGGCGCCAGCAATGGTACCGCAGCTGATAATGATGGCGAGGGCAACCCATAGGGGTATACCGGCCGTTGCCGCCTGGATGTCATAGAGGAGGATGTAGCTTGCAAGGAACGTGACGATGATGGAGACGATGGAGGTAATCCACACGAGGTTCGTGAGGGGGTGTTCGAAGTTGAAGTCTTTCTTGTTTCCGAAGGCCGATTCACTGATGGCATGGTTGATGAAATAGGAAGCAAGGGAGGTCACAATCATGAGGATGCGCATGGCAAAGATCCAGACCACGAGCTTGCCCCCCATGGCAGGATTGTCGGCCAAGGCCAGGGCCAGGAAGGAGATCAGGGCGACACCCGTCACCCCGTAAGTTTCAAAACCATCTGCTGTGGGACCGACACTGTCTCCCGCATTGTCACCGGTGCAGTCGGCAATGACCCCGGGGTTCTTGGGATCGTCTTCCGGCAGATGGAAGATGATCTTCATGAGGTCGGAACCGATGTCGGCAATCTTGGTAAAGATACCACCGCAGATTCTCAACGCGCTCGCCCCGAGGGATTCGCCGATGGCAAAACCGATGAAGCAGGGACCGGAAAGTTCACCGGGAATGTAAGCCAAGATGATAATCATGAAGAAGAGCTCGATGCTCACCAGCAAAAGCCCTACACTCATACCGGAGCGCAGACAGATGTTGATGATGCTTAGGGGGTTCCCACTCAAGGAGGAAAAGGCCGCCCGGGAATTGGCAATGGTGTTGATACGAATGCCAAACCAGGCCACACCGTAAGAACCGAGGATGCCTAAAACGGAACAGACGAGGATGATAAAGACCTGGTGGCTCTCCATGTGGGAAAGACCGCCGAAGTAGTAAACGATACAGATGGCGATCAGTATCCACAGGACGACGAGAAATTTTCCCTGCTGCAGCAGGTAAGTCTTACACGTCTCCCAGATCGTCTGGGATACATCTAGCATGGCCTGGTGCGCAGGAAGGGCCTTGGTCTGCTTGTACTGGATAAGACCGAAAATCATACCCACGATGCAGATCAGGAGGCCCAAGTTGAGGATTAGCATGCCGCTTAATGATCCGCCGACAAAAGAAACCTGGGTCAGGTTCGGCAGTTTGATGTCTGCCTCGCCGGCGAAGGCCATGGAAGCCATGAAAATGAGCATGACGGCCATGGTTACCATAAGTGATAAAACTCGCCGCTTAACTTTAAACATCACGAAACCTCCTCATAAAATTAGTTAATGGCCTTGCCATTATACCTATTCATCGCCGTTTCCACGCCGGAAATGACGATTGTGTAAACGGCCTCGCTTGCCACTTTTAATACTTTATCCAGCTCATCCATCTCTTCCGGTGAGAAACGGTCCAGCACGTATTCTTCTGCCCCCCTGTCTAACGGTGGGCGTCCTATCCCCAACCTCAGGCGGACAAAGTTCGTCGTCCCCATGGCACCTATGATGGACATGAGCCCTTTGTGCCCGCCGTTCCCACCTTGCTTGCGAATCCGCAAGGTGCCAAAGGGGAGATCGAGATCGTCGTAAATGACGATCAGATGGGTGGGGTCTTCGATACGAAAATAGTCAAAGAGCTTTTTTACCGCCTGGCCGCTTAGGTTCATGAAAGTAAGCGGTTTGGCGAGAATGACCGGTATATTTTTCCAATACCCTTTCCCGTAAAGACTCTGGAATCCCTTTTGAGAAACCGTGATTCCGTAATCCTCGGTTATTCTATCGACGGCCAGAAAACCCAAATTGTGGCGTGTAAGTTCATACCGTGCGCCCGGATTTCCCAGCCCTACGATCAGTTTCACCTCCTCTACCCGTTAGCCCTCGGCCGTTTTTAACGTCGCGCGAGTCGGGGCGATAAAGACAACCGACTGATCTCCCCTCTCCTTGATGGTTACCCCTGCCGGGAGGGGCAAATCTTCCACCCGGATGGAAGCCCCGACTTTTAGTTTGGAGATATCTACTTCAATCTTTTCCGGCAAATGGTCCGGCAGACAGGATATGCGTACCAGGCGTTTGAATTGCTGAAGCTCTCCGCCGGCCAGCACGCCTTCCGCTTCTCCTTTCAGATAAATGGGCACCTCGATCGTTATTTTCCTCGACTTGTCAACTACATAGAAATCGGCATGGATAATTTTTCTTGCCACAGGATGGACACTGAAATCCCTCAAAAGGGATACGCCTTCCCATGACCTGCCAGCGGCATCTTCCATTACCAGCCGGATAAATTTCTTTTCCCCGCTCTTGGTCACCACTTTTTCCAATTCTTTTCTCTCCACCGCAACCGGCATAGGTTCCGTGGACGGTCCGTATACGATGGCCGGAACCATGCCTTGGGCCCTCAATTTCCGGGCTACTTCCTTGCCCGTTGCCGGTCGGGGGATGATCTTCACGATTTCTATTTCCATCTAATGCTCCTCCATTCTTAGACGAATAGTGAACTTACGGATTCATCGTAGTATATGCGACGGATAGCTTCGCTCAACAACCCCGCTACGCTCAAAACTTTGATAAAGCTACATTTCTTCGCCTTTTCGCTCAAGGGGATGGTATCTGTGACCACAACTTCCTTAATTTTCGAACTCTCCAGTCGTTCGATGGCCGGTCCGGAGAGAACGGGGTGGGTACAACAGACGGTCACCTCCTTGGCCCCCGCTTCGAGTAAGGCCTGGGCCGATTGCGTTACGGTTCCCGCCGTATCGATCATGTCGTCCAGGATAACGGCGGCACAGTTACCCACGTTTCCTATGATGTTCATGACCTGGGATTCGTTCGGTCCTTCCCGGCGTTTGTCGATGATGGCCAGATTTACCCCCAGCCGCGTGGCAAATGCCCTGGCCCTCACCACGCCACCTGTGTCAGGGGAGACGATAACACAATCGCTGTTAAAGTTTTGCCTGATGTAGTTGAGGAGAATGGGGGTGGCAAAGAGGTTATCCACGGGGATATTGAAAAATCCCTGGATTTGTCCCGCATGCAAATCAATTGAGAGGACGCGATTTGCCCCCGCCGTCGTAATCAGGTCGGCCACGAGTTTTGCCGTGATGGGTGCCCGGGGTGCTACTTTTCTATCCTGGCGGGCATAACCATAGTAAGGCATGACGGCCGTAATGCGGTAAGCAGAAGCCCTCTTCAAGGCGTCAATCATGATGAGGAGTTCCATAAGGGTGGTGTTCACGGGTGGGCAGGTAGATTGAATGATGAAAACATCCATCCCGCGTACGTTTTCGTCAATCTCCACACGCGTTTCCCCATCACTGAATGTGGTGACGTTGGCCTTACCGAGAGGAACGCCGAGGTTGCGGCAGATATCCTCGGCGAGCTTCCTGTTCGCATTACCGGAAAAGATTCTTATTTTCTCCAACATAACAAGCAATCCCGTACCGGGAATTATGTATTGGCTGGGGCGGGAGGATTCGAACCTCCGCATGCAAGATCCAAAATCTTGTGTCTTACCACTTGACGACGCCCCAACTGAACTTTTGAAAATTCAAATGGTATGAGCTACCAAAACGTTCCAGTTGGTTTGCCCTTTTAGTTCCTCCGCCACCCGCTTCGCCTTCTCCTCGTTAAGGAAAAGACCAAATACTGTCGGCCCACTTCCCGACATCAGGGCCCCCTCGGCACCGAAGGAAAGTATCTTTTCCTTTATGGCCCCAATAACCGGGTGGAGACCGAGGGCTACTGCTTCCAGATCATTACGGAGATTATCTACTATATCTCCGACGTCTGAAATTCGGCGGATGTTATAACGACCGGAGTTTTTTGTCAATCTTAAATTGAGGTTCTCATAGACGAGACGGGTGGAGAGGTGAAAGCCCGGATTGACGAGGAGCACGTGGAAAAAGGGCAGTTCCCCTGCTTCTGTTAGTATGTCTCCGATACCCGAAGCCCAGGCGTTTTTCTCGTATATGAAAAAGGGGACATCGGCCCCCAATTTCTTTCCCATTTGAGCGAGCTCTTCTCGCCTTAGAGGACCTCCCATCATCTCGTTCATGACAAGCAAAGTGGTGGCAGCATTCGAGCTACCCCCTCCCAAGCCCGCGGCGATGGGAATATGCTTTTTTAAAATGATCTTTACCCCCCCTGGCCAATGGGTCGCGGCTATTATCATGTAAGCCGCCCTGAATACCAAATTTTCTGCGTTTTCCAGTTCCGGATGTCCCGGGCATCTGAGGGTTATTCCCCCCGTTGCCGGAAGGAATTCCATTTCGTCGGCCAGGCTTATGCGTTGCATGAGGGTTAAAATGTCGTGATAGCCGTCGGGCCTTTTACCCAAGACACTAAGGTGCAAGTTGATCTTGGCAAAAGAGCGGCGTCTCATTTTTGGCCGCTGGCTTCCTTCACAAACCTCATGCGCAGTTCAAACAGCAGGCTATCGAGGAGGGACTTTTCGCTTTCATCAAGATTTCCCTCCGTCTTCTCCTTCAACATGGCAAGAATGTCGATGGTGTGCCTTGCTGCCTTGAGATTTACATTTCTTTCCTTTGTTACGGGATCAGGGAAATCCCCGAAGTGATACATGGCCGTCGTGCTCAGGGAAAGGACGAAATTGGAAAACGTGGGTTCGAGAAGATATGTTTCATCCTCGGGGGCCCTGTCCGCCTGCTTCTCCTCTGTGGTCGATTCTTCTCGCACTTCCCCCTTATCGTCGAAAATGCGGCGATCTTTGATAACAAAGCCTTTCTCCTTGTTTTCCTCTGCCATGGCTTCCTTCCCCCTTCTCACATCGTTCGCATCCTTCTCAACCTAGCAATTCTCTCCTCAATGGGAGGATGGGTGCTGAAAAGGTTCATGAAAGCCCGTCCGGAAAGGGGATTTACAATAAACATGTGGGCCGTAGATGGATTGGCCTCCATGGGCACGATCTGCGCGCCCCGCGCCAGTTTTTCCAGGGCATTGGCAAGTCCATAAGGTTTTCCCGATATTTTCGCCCCCCCCTCATCGGCCATGTATTCCCGAGAGCGGGAAATCGCCATCTGAATGAGGGTGGCGGCAATGGGGGCAAAAATGGCCATGACGAGGAGTCCGATGATGCCGCCTGCACTTCCCTCGTCATCATCGCTCCTTGCTCCACCGAAGATGGCAGCCCACTGGGCCATATTGGCGAGCATCATGATGGCGCCGGCGATGGTGGCCGCAATGGAACTTATGAGGATATCCCTGTTTTTTATGTGGGTAAGTTCGTGGCCAAGGACGCCTTCCAATTCGTCCCGATCGAGGAGCCTCAAGATGCCCTCGGTGACTGCCACCGCCGCATGCCTTTCGTTTCTACCGGTAGCAAAGGCGTTGGGCGTTTCTTCCGGTATGATATACACCCTCGGCATGGGCAGATTTGCCTTCATGGCAAGATTTCTCACCAGGTGGTAGAGCTCAGGGGCCTCGCTTTCCGTTACTTCCTGGGCGTGATATATGGAAAGGACGATCTTATCCGAAAACCAGTAGGCCCCGAAATTCATTACGACGGCAAAGAGAAAAGCGATCATCACCCCTGATTTCCCGCCGAATAGGCCGCCTAAGAACATGAGCAGTCCTGTCAGCAGCCCGAGGAGAATGACGGTTTTGAGAGAGTTCATGAATTTCACCTCCCTGATGGCCTTTAGCTTTTAGACGTGCTGAAGGTCAGCCCCTGATCCCGGACAAAATCCACCGTCACGGTATCTCCTTCCTTGATCCTTCCCTCAAGGATGCGCAGTGCCATCGTGTCCAGGAGTTGTTTCTGTATCGCCCTCTTTAAGGGCCTGGCACCGTAAACGGGGCTGAAACCCAATTCTGCGATATAGTCTTTAGCCTCTTTTGTCAAGACGAGCTTGATCTTCTTTTCGTCCAGTCTCTTCTGGATGAGCTTGAGCTGTATTTCTATGATTTGCCCAATGTCTTCCATGGTAAGAGAACGGAAGGTTATTATATCGTCGATTCTGTTCAGGAATTCCGGTTTGAAGGTGCTTTTCAAAACCTCCATCGTTCGTTCCTGCTTTTCCTCGTCCGTCAAGTGAGGATCCTGTATCCAGTGGCTACCTAAGTTGGAGGTCATGATGATGATGGTGTTCTTGAAATCCACCGTCCGGCCATGACCGTCCGTGAGGCGCCCATCGTCGAGGATTTGGAGAAGAATGTTGAAGACGTCGGGGTGCGCCTTTTCAATTTCATCAAACAGGATGACGCTGTAGGGACGCCTTCTTACCGCCTCGGTCAGATAGCCACCCTCTTCGTATCCCACATAGCCAGGGGGGGCACCTATCAAACGGGCCACGGCGTGTTTTTCCATGTACTCGGACATGTCGATTCTGATCATGGCCTGTTCGCTATCAAACATGAATTCTGCCAGGGCTCGGGCCAGCTCTGTCTTTCCCACCCCCGTAGGTCCGAGGAAGATGAAGGAACCGATGGGTCGATTGGGGTCCTGCATACCTGATCTTGCCCGTCTGAGGGCACTGGAGACGGCGGAAATGGCCTCCTTCTGGCCGATCACCCTCTGAGAGAGCCTTTCTTCCATGTGGATGAGCTTCTGGATATCGCTTTCCATCATGCGGGCAACGGGAATGCCCGTCCACTTGGCCACGATTTCGGCGATGTCGCTGTCATCCACTTCTTCCTTCAGCATCTTTCTCGTCTTCTGAATTTCTTCGAGCCTTTTTTGCTCTTGTTCGAGCTCTTTATTTAACTCGACCAGCTTTCCGTACCTTATTTCTGCTGCCCGGCTTAAATCCCCTTCCCTTTGGGCTTGCTGTTCCTGGATTTTCAGGGACTCGATGGAGCTCTTTATTTCCTGAATCCGTTTTATCGCCTCTTTTTCTGCCTGCCAGTGTTTTTTCATTTCTGCCATTTCGGACCGCAGGGCATTTAGCTCCTTCTCTATCTTGTTTTTCCGCTCTTGAGACGGGGCGTCAGTTTCGTTTTTCAGAGATTGACGCTCGATTTCCAGTTGCATGATTTTCCTTTCGATGGCGTCTATCTCGGCCGGTAGGCTGTCGAGCTCGATTCTTAGGCGAGAGGCCGCTTCGTCTATGAGGTCAATCGCCTTATCGGGAAGGAATCGGTCCGTAATGTACCGGTTGGATAAAGTGGCAGCAGCTATCAAGGCCGAATCCTTTATCCTGACCCCATGATGGACTTCGTAACGTTCCTTGAGACCGCGGAGGATGGCAATGGTGTCCTCCACCGTGGGCTCTTTTACTATTATGGGCTGGAAACGGCGCTCCAAGGCGGGGTCTTTTTCTATGTGCTTGCGATACTCGTTAATGGTGGTAGCCCCAACACAGCGCAGCTCGCCTCTGGCCAGGGCTGGCTTTAGCATGTTGGAAGCATCCACGGAGCCTTCCGCCGCACCTGCCCCAACTACCGTGTGAATCTCATCGATGAAGAGTATGATGTCTCCCTGGGCATCGGTGACCTCTTTGAGAACGGCTTTAAGCCGCTCCTCGAATTCCCCTCTGTACTTGGCACCTGCAACCAGGGCCCCGATGTCAAGGCCAATGACACGCTTGTTTTTGAGGTTTTCCGGCACGTCCCCATTTACTATCCTTTGGGCGAGGCCTTCTACGATGGCCGTCTTTCCCACCCCCGGTTCACCAATAAGAACGGGGTTATTTTTCGTGCGCCGAGAAAGAACCTGCATGACCCGCCGAATTTCATCATCCCGGCCTATTACGGGATCGAAGACGCCTTTTCTTGCCAGTTCGTTGAAATCTTTGGCATATTTTTTCAAGGCCTGATATTTTTCTTCCGGATTGGGATCAGTGATGCGCTGGGTACCCCTGATCTCTACCAGGACGCGGAGAATGCTGTCCCTGGTCACTCCTGCTTCCCGCAGGGCCTTGGCCGCTTCTCCCGTTTTTTCCTCCGTCATGGCGAGCAGCACATGCTCGGCCCCGGCGTAGTCGTCCTTCATCCGGGCCGCCTCGGTTAAGGCTTGCTCCAGGACTCGATTCAGGCGGGGCGCGATATAAGTTCCTCCCGCTCCCTCGACCTTAGGTTGGCGGGCGAGGGCGCGCTCCAAAGATTGTTCGATGGCGGTTAGGGGTGCCCCAAGTTTCTTTAGTATTTCCCCTGTAATACCCTCCCTTTGCCGCAAGAGGGCAAGAATCAAATGTTCCACATCTATGGCCTGATGACCCATGGAACTGGCCATCGATTGTGCATCTTGCAGGGCTTCCTGCACTTTTATGGTGAATTTGTCGAATCGCATATGACACTCCTTTAGTGTTCTATCGGTTTTTCAATGGTGACGAAGATTTTGCCGTCCTTGAAGATGCTTACGTTCCCCGAAGATTCGGAAAGTACCACGGCGAGGGCCTTGGTTACGCTCGTAATTCCCGCCGCAGAGATATGGCGGCTACCCAGCCCCTGCGGAAAATCCTTGCTTTCCAGCGCGGCGCTTAAGTGGCGCCCCGCCGTTATTAAGACGCCGTCTCCCCTGATGATGAAAGCCCCATCCAGGGCAGAGAATTCCTTGATCGTTTCCTTTAGATTGGGATTCAGGATGTTTCGATCCTCTTCCTTGTACCCCTGGAATGGGTTGATGATCATTTGGCGGGAAAGCTGAAGGACCCTTTCGTGATCCCCTAAGATGAAAGTGGTGCCCACCTTTCTCCCCTCCCGGCCCTGAGCTGCAAGTTCGAGGGCAATGTTCAATACCTCTCCGAAGACTTCTGGCTGGATATCTTCAGTGATGTCGCTGAAGTTTTCGGAGGTAAGGATTTCAAATTCCCTTCCTACATCTATGACGAAAATGCTATCCACATAACCGAAACGCGGAACGCCGCTTAAGCATACGATTTTGTCTCCCTGGTGAAAAATACCCATGGCGATACCTTTGGTGATGGCGATTTTCACCTGCCCGAGGCGGGTAAGGGAGACGTTGGGGACGGTGATGGTTTGATACTTATCAGCCAGGCCCGTTAGATTGTCTTCGCTCTTCGTGGCCAGGATGATCTGGGGTTTCCCGTCCCCGCTTGGGGGGAGCTCAATGTCACCTACCGCCTCGGCGTAAGTAAGAAGGGCTTTGGCCTTTAGTTCGCAAGCAATGCGGTAACCGAAATCAAAAATGGTTTTGTTTATACTCGCCATGGACCCACCCAGAAAATTTTTGTTTTTTCAAGCTATATGTTAACCACCCCCCTTATGGGTGTCAAGACAAGGGGCGAAATTGAACTTGACACATGATAAGGGCGCACTTATCCTCACCTCTATAAGGAGGATGCGAGATTGTGAGCAGGAGAGAGGAAATGGATGTACCGGCCGTCACCGGCACGTTGGAGAGGTACATCGCAGAAATAAACAAGTTTCCCGTTCTTTCGGCAGAGGAAGAGTTTACCCTCGCCGTTCGGTTCAAGAAATTCAACGATATGGAAGCGGCCCACAAGCTCGTCGTTTCCAACTTACGCTTTGTCGTAAAAATCGCCCACGAATACAGGAACTACGGTGTTAAGCTCGCCGATCTCATCCAAGAGGGTAATATCGGCCTCATGCACGCCGTGAAGAAGTTCGATCCCTATAAAGGTTACCGGCTTATCTCGTACGCCGTGTGGTGGATCAGGGCGTATATGCAAAACTACATCATCAAATCCTGGAGCTTGGTGAAGATCGGTACTACTCAGGCCCAACGAAAGCTTTTCTTCAAGTTGGGGCAGGCTAAGAAAAAGTTAGAATCCATGTCGGAGAAGAATCCTGAGTTCAGGGAAATCGCCGACATGCTGGGAGTTAAGGAAATAGAACTACAGGAGATGGATTTGAGGATGACGAATCGGGACGTTTCCCTCGACGAGTATGTGAACGAAGACGGCGATGCAATGCATATCGATTTTCTCACCGATGAGAGCGAGGATCAGGAAACGGCTTTGATAAAAAAGGAGCAGATGGAACTGGTTCAGAGGCACCTTGAGGGGGCCCTGGCCACTCTCTCGGAAAAGGAGAGGTACATCATCAAGCATCGCGTTATGGCCGATGAACCCATGACCTTGCAGGAAATTGGGGATCGCTTTCACATTACCCGTGAGAGGGCACGCCAGTTGGAAAAACAGGCCTTGAAAAAACTGCGCTTGGCCCTGCCCTTTGCGGGAGAGGGTCTGGCGCTACCGGAGAAATAAAAGTTGGGAGGGAAATCATGGCCTATGCGATAAGTTCGGTCGTCCCTATAGGGGAAGACGTTTTTATGCCTATCATCGGCCTGGGGACGTTTCTTTCGGAACCGGGAGAGAAAACGAGAAACGCCGTAAGATGGGCCCTTGAGGCGGGTTATCGTCATGTGGATACGGCCCGCATATACGGAAACGAAAAGGATGTGGGGGAAGGGATCAAGGAGAGTGGTATTCCTCGGCAAGAGGTATTCATCACGACGAAGGTGTGGAATGATGATCAGGGTTACGATTCCACATTGAAGGCGTGTGAGGAAAGCTTAAAGAGACTGGGGGTAGATTATATCGACCTTTACCTCATCCACTGGCCGGTGCCGGAGAAGCGCCTGGAGACGTGGAAGGCCCTCATTCGCCTCCGGGAAGAGGGGCTCGTTAGGGCCATCGGGGTGAGTAACTTTATGGTGCGGCACCTCGAAGAGCTGATGGCGCGTTCAGATGTGCCTCCCGCGGTCAACCAGGTCGAGATAAGCCCGTTCATCCAAAGAAAGGCCTTGGTCGAATACTGTCGTAAGCAGGGAATCGTGGTGGAGGCGTACAGTACCTTAAGCCGGGGGCAGCGTCTCGGTGATCCGCGTCTTCTTGCCATGGCAGGCAAATACGGGAAAACCCCGGCCCAGATTGCACTACGCTGGGCCATTCAGGAAGGTATCGTCGTTATTCCCAAGTCCGTTCATAGGGAGCGCATTTTAGAGAACGCCGCCATTTTCGATTTCGAGCTTACCGAAGAGGATAGGAAAGAAATTTCCCGTTGGGATGAACATTTCTCCACCTTGCCCCCTTCCTGGGAACCGGAGACTTCGACTCAGTGGGACTAGCTATGCTAAATTTTTCTTACTTCAATCCCACCCGCATTTTCTTTGGTGAGCATGCGATCGAGAGGGCGGTAGCTCTGGTGCCGGAAGAGGCGCGCGTCATGATTCTCTATGGCAGATCGAGTGCCGTAAAATACGGCGTGGTAAGCGAATTAAGGTCAGCTCTAAAGAAAAGGTGGATGGTGGTGTTCGGGGGTGTGGAGCCGAATCCGGAGTATGACCAGCTTATGCCTGGTATTGATTTAGCCGTAAGGGAAGGGGTAGACTTCATCATCGGCATCGGTGGGGGATCGGTCATCGATGCGGCGAAATTTATCGCCGCCGCCGTCGGGTATAGCCAAGACCCTTGGACGTTCGTCATGGACCGGGGGGCCACGATTAGAGGAGCGCTGCCGGTAGGAGCGGTGGTAACTATGCCGGCAAGCGGTTCGGAGGCGAATAACCGGGCCGTCATCTCCAGGCGCTCTGTGGGGATAAAGCGGGCCTTCATGAATGACCACCTTTTTCCCCTCTTTGCCGCGTTAGACCCTACCAAGACCTTCAGTTTGCCTCCTCGTTATATAGGAAACGGCGTCGTGGATACTTACGTGCATGTCTTGGAGCAGTACCTCACCTATCCCGTCGGGGGAGAAGTGCAGGATAGGCTGGCTGAAGGTCTCCTCTTGCTATTGCTAAATCAGGGGCCTAAGGCCCTGGAAGATCCTTACAATTATACCGTGCGGGCAAACCTCATGTGGTCGGCCACTTTGGGTTTGAACGGCCTCATTGGAGCGGGTGTTCCCCAGGATTGGGCGGCCCATCGGGCCGGGTACGAGCTCACCATGCTCTACGGCCTTGACCATGCCCAGACGCTGGCCGTTCTGGTGCCTGCCATGATGGATGTCCGTCGGGAAGTGAAGCGGGAGAAGCTCCTTCAGTACGGTGAGCGGGTATGGGGCATGAAGGAGGGGGCGCCTGATGAGAGAATAGAGAAAGCTATTTCCCTGACGAGAAACTTCTTCGAGAAGATGGGTCTTTCCACCCGCATGAGCGGATACGGGGTACATGATTTCGACGTGGACCTCGTCGTGCAGAAGTTAGAAGAACACGCCGTTCTACCCTTAGGGGAGAAGTTGGATATCGATGCAGAGGTCATGCGTTCTATTTTAAGGCGCTGTCGGTAGCGCCCTTTTTAAAATGAGGGAAAATCCTACCCCAAAATAAGTACTACCCCCCATTGTGCCATCATGTGGTCGGTGTTAAGCAAAAGGCCATCGTAAAGATGGCGGGGAGGAGGTATTCATGTCTCAAGCGGGTAAGGTCATGACGGCCAAGGAGGCCATAGAGAGGTTCGTGCCCGACGGATGTGAACTTGCTATAGGCAATTACACCGTTGGGTCCTGTATGGAACTCATCTCCGAAATAGTTCGACAGAGGAAAAGAAACCTCACCGTTTATTCGCAATCGGGGGTTATTGATGTAGAAATACTCGTGGCGGGGGGGTGCGTAAAGAGGCTGGTTTCCACCTATGTTTATCGGGGAGGAGGGAGGGAAGGTGGCTCCTCGGTGGAGAGGGCATTAAAAAATCATACCCTGGAGATAGAGGATTACACCAATTTCGAGTACAATGCGAGGCTTCTTGCGGGTGTGCACGGATTTCCCTTTCTACCCGTCCTGGAAGGGGTCATACCCACCGATCTCTTTCGCAAAAGGACATTTATGGGCGAAAACAAGTACCGTATCATCACTTGCCCTTATACGGAAAAGAAGGTGTTGACCGTGCCGGCCGCCAATCCCGATGTATGTATCGTCCATGTGCAGCGTGCCGATCGGGAAGGAAACGCCCAATACTGGGGGGCCTTGGGCAGTGTGGCGGCGGCCGCCTTGGCGAGTCGGAATATTATCGTTTCCTGCGAACAGATAGTATCGGACGACATCGTTGAATCAAGTCCCCATCTTACCATTATACCCGCTTTTCGTGTCAACGCAGTGGTAGAAATACCCTGGGGGGCTCATCCGATGGAAGTCATCGGTCACTATAATCGGGATATAATGATGTACAGCCTGTTTGCGCGGGCGTGCTCTGACGAAGGACGGATGAGTGAGTGGATGAACGAATGGGTATACGGGCTCGCCAATCGGGAGGAATATCTGGAACATTACATCGATAAATTCGGGGTAAAATCGCTTCAGAGATTGAAGGCAAGACCCTACTTTTCTGCGCCTGCCGATTACGGTGCCGCCTTTACGTCGATGTGGGATGAAAGTGGGCGGGAAAGGAACATGGGGGTGACGCTAGAAGAGTTGGAGAATTTTCTACGGGAGAAGGGGGCACTTTATGAGTAAACCGTACACCCTCCAAGAGTTACTCATCATCACCGCGGCAAGAGAGATTCACGATCACGAGAACGTCATTCTCGGCGTAGGGATACCAACTACGGCCGGCGCTCTGGCCAAGGCTTTGTATGCCCCTCATGCCACGCTCATGATGGAGTCGGGCATTATAGATTTCAATCCCCTCTTGCCTCTCAACCACATTGCGGATGTACATGCCATCCGGGGCTTTAAATATGCAACAGACCTTTTTTCCATGTTCACCATGACTTACCGGGGCTTTGTGGACGTGTGCTTTCTGGGTGTAGCCCAGGTGGATAGGTTTGGCAATGTGAATACCACCTGTATCGGAGACTATTACCAGCCCAGAAAGAGATTGCCCGGAGCTGGAGGGGCCCCTGACTTTATTTCCTATGCCAAAAGGACGGTGCTCACCATGATGGGTGGGGAATTCGTGGAGAAGCTGGACTATTTTACTTCTCCCGGCTACCTTGCGGGAGGTGCCTCCAGGGATGAATCGGGTTTGTACCCTAAAGGTTCGGGACCTAAGGTCATTATTTCCACGCAAGGGGTCTTCCGGTTCGACGAAGAAACAAAGGAGGTCTATCTGGCGCAGATTCACCCTCGCGTGCGTTTAGAAGACATTATGAAGCGGGTGCCGTGGAAACTTAAGGTAGCCGAAGACCTGAGGGAGACGACGCCGCCCACGGCGGAAGAGATAGATTTTATCCGCCGCTTTGCCCCGGCGCAGGCGGTGGGAAGAAAACTTGCCATGGAGCTGGTTATCAGAAATGCAACCAGTAGCGCCAAGATGGCGCCGGAGATATAATCGCAAAAAAGGAGGAAAGAAGTAATGAAAAGCATATTTAGAGTTTTTACCTGGTTATTGGCTGCGTCTTTTTTGGTGGCGAGTGCTTCCTTTGCCGAGCAAAAGGTTTACAAATGGCAGTTTCAATCTCATTGGCCCGCCAGTAGTGCTTCTTTCAAGCCCTTAAAGGATTTTTTTGAAAAGGACGTTTACAATCTATCGAAAGGCCGTCTTCAGGTTTCCGTTTATCCCGCGGCCGCCATTGTTCCCACGAAGGACATTTTTGGTGCCTGTCGAATGGGGACGGTAGACGGGGCTACCGCCTTTCCCAGTTACTGGATGGGTCAGATTCCCATTACGGCCGTGGCGGGCAATTTGCCCATGAACCTCAATACGGAAGAGGAAGGGGTTCATTTTTGGTTTAAACTGGGTTTCGAAAAGATGCTGAAGGAGGCCCATGCAAAGCATAATCTCATGTACTATTCGGAACGAGTTTACCCCACGGCTATGGTGAGCAAAAAGCCGGTGGTGAAGTTGGAAGATTTGAAGGGCCTAAAAATCCGTACTTCTGGTGCCTTGGCGGATATGTTCAAAGAGTTGGGAGCGGCGCCGACGATGATTCCGGGGGAAGAAATATACCTGGCCCTCCAGACAGGGGTCATAGATGCGGCCCACTGGGGTGCTGCAAGCGGGGCCTTGAGCATCAAGCTCTGTGAAGTGGCAAAGTACTATTTCCAACCCAATCTGTCCATGACTACGGATATAATTGTTCTCAACAAGAAATCCTTTGAAGCCTTACCCTCCGACCTCCAGCAGGCCCTGGATCGTGCGCTTGTGGAGAGGGCCCTAAAGCGCACCCAGGAGTATAAACTGGAAGAGAAGAGGTCTCTGGAGACGATGATGAAAGACTATAAGGTTAAAATCTCGAGGCTATCACCCGAGGATGAGAAAAAGATGAGGGCCGCCGCCATAAAGGTATGGGACAAGCTTGCCGCCAAGGATCCAGAGTCGGCGAAGGCCATTGCTATCTTGAAGCAATACCTCCATCAACTGGGCAGGCTTTAGAGCGAACGCAAAGGCGGGCCGAGGATCTCGGCCCGTTTTGTTCTGGGGGGATTTATGACCAAGATGCTTAGGATAATAGACCTGGTAAATGAGTACGTGGGAAAGACGGTGAGCTTTCTTCTCATCGCCATACTTATAATAATCCTATATGAGATTTTTGTCCGCTACGTTTTCAACAGCCCGACCATTTGGGCCCATGAATTGTCTCAGATGATCTTCGGTGTTTATGTCATCTTGTTAGGCGGTTACCTTCAGATTCATGATGGGCATGTGAACGTGGAGCTCATTTATGGCAAGTTTTCTCCCCGCGTGCGGGCTATCGTGGATATGTTTACCTGGCTTGTTTTCTTTGCCTTTGCCGGGGTCTTAACGGTAAAAGGTTGGCAAATAGCTTGGGATTCCTTCCAATTCAGAGAAACCGAACCCACAGCCTTTGCCCCTCCCATCTACCCCGTTAAAATGATGATTCCTTTGGGGGCTTTTCTTCTCTTCCTTCAAGGACTGGCCCGGTATCTGAGGGCGCTTGATGTCCTTATCCGGGGAAAGGAAGGTGGGAAATGAGCATTGAATTGATTACCCTCATCCTTTTTGCATCTCTCATTTTTTTTCTTTTTCTCGGTTTACCCCTAGCCTTCGTTTTGGGCGGCATCGGTGTCATAGGGAGTTTCTTCCTATGGGGTGAGAAGGGGCTCCTCATCATCGCCTCCAATACCTGGGGGGCCATGAACAAGTTTTCCCTTCTGTCCATACCCCTTTTTATTTTTATGGCTATGATTTTGGAACGGGCCGGTATTGCCGATGACCTATACACGATGATGCGAAAATGGATGGGACCCTTAAGAGGGGGACTTGCCATTGGTACCGTTCTTATATGTACCATTTTTGCGGCTATGGCAGGTATAAGCGGTGCTGCCACCGTCTCTATGGGTCTCATTGCCCTTCCCGCCATGGTTAAGCGAGGTTATGATAAGGTTTTAGCCATGGGTAGCATCTCTGCCGGGGGGGCCCTGGGTATACTCATACCACCCAGTGTTCCTATGATCCTCTACGCCACCATGACCGAAGAGTCGATCGGGGCCATGTTTGCCGGTGGAGTCATGCCGGGATTGGTGCTTTCGGCCTTGTTCATTCTATACATTGGAATTAGATGCTTCTTTAAGCCCGAATTAGGGCCACCTTTATTGCCTGAAGAAAGGGCTACCTGGGAGGAAAAGATAGCTTCTTTGAAAGCCGTCATCATGCCTGTCGTCATTATTCTCATGGTGCTGGGTTCCATCTACACGGGGGTCTGCACGGCCACGGAAGCAGCTGCCCTTGGCTGTTTGGGGGCCTTCGTCTCGACGCTTGTCTATAGGAAATTCTCTTGGATTTTGGTCAGGGAAGCCTGTTTTCGGACGGCCAGCCTGACAGCCATGATCATGTGGATCCTCATCGGAGCTTACGGTTTTACGGCGGTTTATACGGGTACTGGGGCACACAAGCTTATGGAGCACATCCTTCTCTCCATACCGGGAGGTAAGTACGCAATTCTTATTACCATCCAGACCGTGTTTTTTATCATGGGATGCTTCCTTGACCCTGCCGGTATCATTATGATCTGCACGCCCGTCTTTGTTCCGGTGATAAAATCCTTGGGATTCGATCCGTTGTGGTTCGGCGTGCTCTTTGTAGTCAATATGGAAATGGCCTTTTTAACACCACCTTTTGGCTTCAACCTGTTCTACATGAAGGCAATTGCGCCCAAAGGAACGACGATGGCAGAAATATACCGTTCCATAGTACCATTTGTTGCGCTGCAGGCAATGGGACTGGCTCTTTGTATAATTTTTCCTGAGATCATTCTCTGGTTGCCCAGCATGGTCATGAAATGAAAGGAGAAGGAGGTAAAGAATGGGCGAGAGATTAAAAGGTAAAGTGGCGATCATCACGGGGGCTACGAGCGGCATTGGAGAGGAGACGGCACAGGTGTTTGTTGAAGAGGGGGCGAGGGTCGTCATTGCCGGTCGCTCGGAGGAGAGGGGAAGGAAAATAGAGGAGCGGTTAGGTGCCGCGGCCCGGTTTAAATATGCCGATGTAACGAAAGAGGAAGATATTCAGGAAATGATTCGCTTCACTTACGAAGAATTCGGGCGTATCGACTGCCTGTTCAACAACGCAGGCGGCAGAGTGGAAGGCACCTTGGAGACCGTCACGATGGAAAATTTCCTTTATGGGGCAAAGCTCCTTTTGGGCAGTGTCGTTTTCGGTATGAAGCATGTGGCTCCCATTATGAAAAAGCAGGGAAGCGGCTGTATAATAAACAATTCCAGTGTGGCGGCCATCAGACTCAATCAGGGAGGTTATCTATACAGCGCCTTGAAGGCAGCGGTCACACACATTACGAGAATCGCCGGTGTCGAATTAGGTCCCTACGGCATCAGGGTAAACAGCATCTCCCCCGGTGCCATTGCCACTCCCATCTTTCTGGGTGGGTCTCAGGCGGCCGACCGTTTGGAGACGACCGTTCAAGAGCGGAAGATGGAGAAGCTCCTTGCCAACCTGTCCAAGGCCACCCCTCTCCCCCGGGCCGGCTTGCCCCGCGATATTGCCTATGCCGCCCTCTATTTGGCAAGCGATGAGGGCAGTTTCGTCAATTGCTGTGACCTCGTCGTAGACGGGGGGAGAACCTCACTCTTTCGGGAGTAGGCAAGCAATCGGTCTTCATTTGACATCCCCCACTTAGATGCGTTAGAGTACTTTCAACCGCATCGCTGGAGGATGGTCCATGGAATATATCAAAATAAGTTTGAGAAAGGAGCAAGGTACCCTGCAGGGAGGCCTTTCGGAGGCTCTCGAAGAGATGTTCGGGGTCACCATGCCGACCAGATTCGCCGTCGGGGAACATGCCTGGCGACCCAATACGGACGTTTACGAAACGCCGGAAGAGATGCTCGTCATTATCGACCTGGCAGGGGTAAAAGTGGAGGATGTCCACTTGGAAGTAGGGCGGAGGCTCGTGCGCATTTTTGGAAAGAGGGAGCAGAAGTCCCTTCAAGGAACGACTAAATACCGATTGGCGGAGATTGCCTATGGCTACTTTGAGCGGCAGATTGCCCTCCCTGTCCCGGTGGACGAAGACAAAGTAGAGGCAACCTACCGAGACGGATTCCTGGAGGTCAGGATGAAGAAGCGTTTGCCGGAAGGTGATGGGGTAACAAAAGTGACCGTAAGAAAGTAGGGAAGGTGCTTGTAAGATGTCCGATTCCATGACCGGTGAAGATCTAAAGGTTTTACGCGTCCCCGAGGTTTTGCCCATCCTCCCTTTATTCAACATGATCGTTTTCCCCAAGATGATGTTGCCCTTGGAGGTGTTTGGGGAACAATCCATTGCCTTGGTCGACGAGGCAATGGCCCAGGATCGGATGATCGGCCTCGTCCTTACGAAAAGCCCACCGCAGGAAATGAAGTATAGCCCCGATGATTTCTACCCCATAGGAACGGCGGCCGTTATTCTAAAAATGGCCAAGGGGATGGAAAAGAAGGCCCAGCTGTTGGTGCAGGGGATCAGCCGTTTTCTCATTAGAGAATTCGTGGAAGGAAAGTCATATCTCCAAGCGCGAATAGAGACGCTCAACGATGTGGAGATCAAGGATATCGAAGTTGAAGCCCTCATGGCCAACTTGGTGAGCCTCTTCGACCGGGTGGTGAAACTCACGCCTTTCTTGCCCCAAGAGTTCGGCGCTATGGCCAAAACCATTACGGAACCGGGGGTGCTCGCCGATCTCATTTGTTCCATCATAAATGTGACACCGGAAGAAAAGCAATCGGTCCTGGAAACCCTGGACGTCAAGGAGCGCCTCCGTCTCGTCACGAAGTTAGTGAATCATCAGGTGGAAATTTTAGAACTGGGGAACAAGATACAGTCCGAGATAAAGAGCGATATGGACCGTGCCCAGCGGGAATACTTCCTCCGCCAGCAGTTGAAGGCCATCAAGAAGGAGTTGGGGGAGTCCGACGAAACGAGGGTGGAAATCGAGGAATACCGGGAGAAGCTCGCCCAGAAGAATCTGCCGGAAGAGGTGAGGAAGGAAGCGGAAAGGGAGCTTGGCCGGTTGGAAAAAATGCATCCCTCCTCGGCGGAGTATACGGTTTCATCCACGTATCTGGACTGGATTTTGGCGCTCCCCTGGAACGAGGGAACGAAGGACAATTTAGATATAAAAAAGGCCCGGAAGATCCTGGATGAAGACCATTACGGCCTCGAAAAGCCTAAGAAACGCATTATAGAGTACCTTGCCGTAAGAAAGTTGAAACCCGATAGCAAAGGCCCCATCTTGTGCTTCGTGGGCCCGCCGGGCACGGGGAAAACATCCTTGGGGCAATCCATCGCCCGAGCCCTGGAGAGGAAGTTTGTGCGCATTGCCTTGGGTGGGGTGAGGGATGAAGCGGAGATTAGGGGCCACCGGAGAACCTATATCGGTGCTTTACCCGGTCGTATCATCCAGGGGATCAGAAGGGCGGAATCCAACAATCCGGTTTTTATGCTCGATGAGATAGACAAGTTAGGGGCCGATTTCCGGGGAGACCCTTCTTCGGCCCTCCTTGAGGTATTGGATCCGGCCCAGAATTATGCCTTTGTGGATCACTATCTCGATTTGCCCTTCGATCTGTCTCACGTCATGTTCATCACGACGGCCAACGTTCTCGATACTATACCGCCTCCCCTTCGGGACCGCCTGGAGGTGATCGAGCTCGTAAGTTACACGCAGGACGAAAAACTCAACATTGCCCGAAGATACTTGATACCCAGGCAGATTGCAGAAAACGGGCTTACACCTGAACAGATTTCCTTTACCAAGGGCGCCATCAACCTCATCATATCCGGTTATACAAGAGAGGCGGGCGTTCGTAATTTGGAGAGAGAAATTGCCTCCATCTGCCGGGCCGTGGCGTGTCAGGTCGCAGAGGGTAAAACGACGCGCACGGTGGTGGGGGTCAAAGATGTACCCAAGTATTTAGGGCCCGTTCGGGTCATCCCGGAGGTGGTGGCCCGGACGGGCAAACCGGGGATTGCCGTGGGCCTTGCCTGGACTCCCGCCGGAGGAGAGATCCTGTTCATCGAGGCCACGGCTATGCCGGGGAAGAAAGGGCTTACCCTGACGGGGCAGTTGGGAGAGGTGATGAAAGAATCGGCGATGGCGGCCTTAAGTTTCATTCGGGCCAATGCCGAGGTCTTGGATATCAATCGTGATTTCTATGAGAATACGGATATCCACATTCACGTGCCATCGGGGGCCATACCGAAGGATGGGCCATCCGCTGGCGTGACGATTCTTACGGCCCTTACCTCCCTCCTCACGGGGCGGCCGGTGAAGAAGGACCTTGCTATGACGGGGGAAATAACCCTTCGCGGACTGGTCCTCCCCGTGGGGGGCATCAAAGAAAAGGTGTTGGCTGCCCATCGGGCGGGGATTCGCACCGTTCTTCTCCCTAAGTGGAACAAGAAAGACCTCGAGGAAATCCCTCCCCATGTGAGGAAAGAGATGGAGTTCAAGTTTGTCGAGGACATGATGGAGGTTTTGAGGACGGCCCTGGAAAAAGATTAACAAAGCGCCCGCCTTAAATAGGCGGGCGCTTTGCAACCAATCCTATGCCTTTACTTTTCGCCGAGGCATCGTTTTAGTTAACGCTACCCAACTCACCACAATTACGCTCACCAGCAGAATCGTGATTGTAAGAGATACCCAGAGGCCAAAGTTCAGGGCGAGATAACTAAATCCCACGCACGGAAGGAGTATAATCTTAACTATCGAGCGCAGATAGGGATGAGAATGGATAACCTGGGCGATTTTCGGCGATACTTGATAGTACCATCTTACGAAGGCCTTTCCCGGTTCGAAGGCGATTAAGTACTGGTCGCGGAAAGATTGGAGTATCCTGACATGGGGATGGTAGTAAGAACCGTAAGTGGCAGAAGCAATGAAGCAGCCACCACCGGAGCCGGGGAGGATGGGCACGGAGGATTGGGTTCCGGCCACGATGGGATCGGTGATGGTACCGGCCGTTGAGCTTAGATTGCATTCGGAGCTCGGGGCCATGGTAAAGTTAAGAACGCCGGAGGCGTATCTTACATTGGAGACGCCGGTGCAGCTTTCAATTAGCTTCCAGGTGCCGGCCTTGGTCTTTTTATAAAAGACGGGATTTTCGGGAAGGAGTCCGAAATCGACTGAAAAGTCAGCGCTCGCCCCCACGCCCGTGGCGGTAAAAGCCACTATTTTTACCGGTGAGTATCCATCCGGAATGCCATTTGTCCCAGGAAGTGGCAGGTCAGCGTAAGAAGTAGAAGATGTAACGGAGGTGATGGTGGCGCCGCTTGCGGCGGCAGTCGGTGGGTCCTCGCACGTAAAGTTGGCTGCATCTTCTATACTCCCGCTTCCCTTGTATTTTGCCACCTTGGGATAGGGGCAGATGGGCCTCGTCCTCAAAGGCGTACCCATGACGGTACTTGCCAGACGGGTTCCTGTCATGGCATCTGGTTCTACCCCATTTTCCACCCAATTCCTAAGCGCCCCATCCCAGTCTACGAGGCTGCATCCGAAACCAGTGCCATGGCCATAACCGGGCACGAGGTATAGCTTGAAGAAGGATTTTACCTCATCCACGCCCATGTAACGCATGAGGCGTTCGTAGTAATTGACAGAAGTGAGGGGCCTTATCAGCTGATCTGACCAGCCGTGAAATAGAATAACCTTTTTCCCCAACCTCTTTAGTTCCCGTAAGTCCACACTTTCCGCCGCTGTTTGGACACGGGCAAAGGAGTTGGCGTTGTTGAAGTAGTCGTTATCGTAGTCGAAAGAATCCTGCCAGTTCCAGTCAGGTCCCAGTTTGCCCATGTACTTGTAAGAATTCATGGCGAAACCCAAGTTCACGTTGGTGGCGGGATTGGTTCCATCGTAGCCAACGATGTAACTTCTCCAATTGCTAATCGCGGTCCCTCCATAGGGGTATAGAATTTCTGAGCCTGGGCAGACACCTTGCTCGGGAAGGGAAAATTTGTTCGTTTTTACGCCCTCGTAAATTTTCTGAATGGCTGTCCGCTGGGCAAGGGTGAAGCAATTGGTGGCCTCCACGTCATCCGGGCAGGCAGGCAGGTCGGTCAGGGCATTAAACGGGCAGCGGCGCGGGTCCTCTATTAATCCATCTGTGACCCCATCGATGGCATCGCATTTGGTCATTACCGTACTGGCGAGGAGATTGAGTTTGGTAAGAGGAATTTTTCCGGCCCCAAGCTCTGCATTCTGGGCGCTCCAGAGCATACCCATGGTATTCCAGCGGTTGAAGGCGGGCATCCCCACTACCCAACCGTCGAAATCGTTAGGGTAGCGCTGCATGTTACCCATGCCCCGGCCTCCGCCACAGGAAGAGCCGTTGTAATAAGAATAAGAAGGTCCTCGGCCGTAGTAAGCCTGAATGGCTTTCTTGGCGAGCACCGTCACCTCGTGCAGGGCCCGATAGCCGTAATCTTTCACTTTTTGGTCTGCGTTCGGATTGCTGTTGTCGGGTGGATTGTAGGCAAAGGTAAAGTCAAAGGTAGTTCCCTGATGTCCCATATCCGTGCCGCCCACGGCAAAATTCTGTCTAAGATAAGTGAGCATCGTAGAAGTCGGAATGGACCCTGCTGCCCCGCCGCAGCCGGTCATCTGAAAACGTGTATTCCACGTCTGGGTGGGAAGATAGATTTCAAAACCTATTTCCGGCCACATGGTCCCCTTGATTTTGCAGTACTCCGGGGTGGCAGGGGAAGCTGTAGCGGGAACGACCTCGGCAGAGATTATGGTTACCGCTCGACCGAATTCCTCATCCTTCCATCCCAAGGCTTCAAAGGCATCCTTTGAACAGCTCATGACAGGTTGAGGGACATTGTTTAACTGGGCTTGGGAGGCAAGGATAAGAAGAAAGAGAGAAAAAACAAGGGTTCCGATGAAAAATTTTCGTCTCCTCATATGCGACCCCCTCTGCTCGAAAATGGGAAGGCGAGGGGTTTCCCCTCGCCTTCCGAGTTTTTTCTCTTACATACCAAACATGGTATAGACGTAGGCCGCCTCGGGGTAAAGCGCCTTGGCCGTTGCTACGTCGGCTTGAACGGCGGATAGCGTCTCTTCGTACACAGACGATTGGATGATGTAATTGGTCAGATCGGCGTCAAAGGAGATGTACTTGTTTGCCCCGGCCGTATTATTCCATTCGCTCCACGTGGGTAGGCTTGATCCCGTGGGGTTGGGGTTCAAGTTTTTCACAAAGGCGATGAGATAGTCCATCATGGCCAACTGCAGCGCCTCTCGGCCGGTTTTATTCGCACTTGTGAAGGAGTAATTCCAGGCGTCCGTCGGATAACCGAAGAAGAAGGGAATTTCCATGGCGTGGGCTGCGCCGAAGAGGAATTTAAAGTTGGCAAGGGCCGGGTCCCCACCGCCCGCCCATTTGAAGAGATAGGCCCAAACACCGTTGCTCGCGTCGTTTGTCTTCAGGGCACGTGCGATCTGGTCCACACCCGTAACCTTCCACAATCTCGACCTCAAGGTCGCGACGGAGGTGTAAATGTCCTGGTCACGCTGGGTGGGTAGCACGTCCGTTAGGGCGAGGTTACCCCCCACGCCGATTACCTTGTAGGCGTCAAACCACGTATACTGGCTAGAGGGAACTTTATTACCCGAATAGAGTTTAACCAATGCACCGTAAAGGCCTTGGAAATCCTTCCATTCGTATTCCGTCGAGCCGATCATCACAGGTACCTTGTTGTATTCCCCCGCCCCGATGGCCTCAAGCCAGGAGGAATGTTTGATGACGGTCCCATCCTTTATGGCCGAATGGGTCGTCATGCTGCCCGTACCGTCTGCCCCCATTCCGTCCCGGCGACATCTCACCACTAGTTCTGCCGGTTGGCTGCGTAAGAAGGCTTCTATTTCTGCATTGGTCATCCCTGCCAACACTTGGGCAGCCTCTGTGGCGTTGCTTGCCCGCCCCGTTCGAATAAGTAAACCTTTAATCGTGGTATCCGTCATCGCGTCGGCGGAAGCTTGGCTGTAGATGTTCATAGCGGCGCTCATGACGAGGGCGCCCCGGAACAGTCCCTGGGCGAGGGGGGAGATGATGAGGTTCATGGTGTTGTGGGCCCCGGCCGACTGACCACCTACCACCACCTTGTTCGGATCCCCACCAAAGGAAGCAATGTTGTTCTTCACCCACGTCAGGGCCTTGATCTGATCCAAAGTCCCGTAATTACCCGACTTGTCCGCATCCGTCCCACTCTGGCGAAGCGACGGATGGGTCAAAAACCCCATGGCGTTCAGACGATACTGAACAATGACGACAATCATGTTGCCCCGCCTCGCCAGCGCCGATCCATTGTACTGCCGGGCGGAACCAAAATTGTTGGACCCCCCGTGAATCCAAACAAACACAGGTAAATTCGTATCACTCGTCTTAGGACGGTAAATATCAAGATAGAGACAATCCTCAGAACCGACAAACGCATTGGAAGACATCCAGTACTGATTGTAAACCTGCTGAATACAAACATCACAATTGTCCGTCGCTTCCCTCGTACCTGTCCACGTGTCAGGATCCTGAGGGGCCTTCCATCTCAAAGACCCAACCGGCGCCTTCGCATAAGGAATACCCTTCCAAATCCATACGTCATAATCCGTATCCGCATACCCACTCACCCGACCAAACCGGCACATACCGCTCACTCGTAGTATTCGTAAAATGAGCGACCGCATCGCTAGCCGACCTCAAAGTGCGGTTGCCCCGGATAGTCTGATCCGTAAACGCCCCCGCCGCAGCATTCAAAGCAGTAAGCAAGGCACTAACATTGGTATCGGACGCAAAGGCAGCCGTCGTTTGATTAAAATTGATTTTCGAGGCATTCGCAGAAACAACACCAGCCGCGATAGTATTTATCTTGATCCCATTGTTCAAATCCCCATCCTCATCCAGCGTCTGCAAAAGTACCAACATGTTCTGCACCCGCTGGTCCGTGATGGCACCACCGGAAACAATATCCACCGGCGTAACCTGCGACGCACCCTTCGCCGACCCTAACGTCAAATTACCAATCTTAAACGTGACCGTATCCCCAGGATCATAGTAAAACATCCCACTCGCATCCGTCTTCCCCGTAACCCCAGAACTCGTCGTGTAATCCAAACCCTCAACCGGCGCATCCACAAAAACCCCACGCAAAGGCCCCGTACCAGAAGTACCACCACCACAACCCATGAAGGTAATCAGGGCAACCGACAGGGTAAAAAGACAAAGTGTCCGGGAAAAGATGAGAAATTTCTTTTTCATGATGCTCCCCCTTTAGAGTTTTGGTTTATATTCCCTCCGCCATAATGAAAGGGCAGAGAAAAATATCATCCCCCCCGATAGGTGAAAAGAGCTTCAAGCAAGATGTAAAAGAAGTGTATTTCGCATAGCACCAGAAAATGGTAAAGTCAATAGACAAAAAAAAGTTTTTTCTGTATAGGCGATGCAGTTTTTAAATATCGGTTGATGGATATGGGCAGTTCGGTTCGAGAAAGGCTACTTGAAGCAGCCCTCACCTTGATGAAAAGGAAGGGCAAAGAACCTTCCGTGACAGAAATCGCCGCAGAGGCGGGGGTAAAGGAGTCGATCATCTATCGGCATTATAGGGATAAGCAAGACCTGCTCTTCTGTGCCTGGGGAAAGGAGGCGTCTTCCTTTTATAGGGATTTGACAGAAAACTTAAACGGCATCAGAGACCCCTTAAGCCGCTTAGGGAGGTTAATGTGGGTCTGGCTTAGTCTTTGCGAGAAAAATCCTTGGTTTTTGCACTATCTATTTTTCTTTTGCTTTTCTCAGCCTACGTTTTACCGCCACGAGGCTTACCTGATCTTTAAGAAAGGTGATGAAATCGTCGATGATATATTGCGGGAAGGGATGAAAGCGGGTACTTTTCCGTGGGATTTGCCCGTGGCGACGGCCCGGGATATGTTGTTAGGGCTCCTCAATACGGAATGCCTCTATGTTATTGAAGGATTTTCTCAGGGAAAGGCAGCGGATAGGTTCGATCCCTGTTACGCTTTGATTACGAGGATGCTTCAGTTTGGTCGGGTGCACCACCGGCAGAAGGTGGATAAGAGGAGGCTTATCTTAGAAACCGCGGAAAAGGTAGTCGCAGCCGGGGCCGAAAAGCAGGCAACGGCTGCCCTCATTGCCCGAGAAGCGGGGCTCTCGGAAGGAACGATTTACAATTATTTTCAGGATAAAGATGACCTGTTTCTGTCTGCTATTCGGTGGCGCTTGGAGCTGCTTACGGCCATGGTGGAAGAATTCTTTAAAAGATCATCTCCCATAGGAAAACTGGTGAGATTCATTTTCTATCATTTCACGGCGTATATAAGATACCCCTTTGCGGTCAAGACCTTTATTTTGAAAGGGATTTTTTCCGAAAAGTTCTACCATTCGGAAGCGATAAAAGACTTTGAACGCTACCTAAGCACGGTCGATGAGATATGTGAAGAGGGGAAAAGGGAGGGAGACTTTTGCTCCGAGATAGAGCAGAAGGCCCTAAAAAGCATGTTATTAGGCGTTTTTGTGAAAACGGCTCAAATGTGGTTTGAGAAGGGGGATAAAGTCGGGGCGGAGATGATGGGGCGTCTCAATGAAGTTACCACCCTCCTCCTCCGAGCCGTCCTGGCCGATGAACGGAAATTCCCCTGGATGGAGCGAGGGGCCGGCAATTAGGGTTTCTTTTCCTCCCGCCAAAGCAGGTAGCGATAGAAGGCGCAGATTACGAGGGCGTGACTTATGATGCCCTCCCTTATGAGCCGGGGGATGTCCTCAAAGGGTACGAGTTCAACGGAGATATCCTCCTTTTCGTCCTGCTCTTGAGGGCCGGCCGACTCACAATCGAGGGCGAGGAAGGTGTGGCACGCGTTATCCTGAATGGCCGGATTTGGGTGCACGAAGCCGAGGTAGAGGACTTCCTTGGGTCGATACCCCGTCTCTTCCATGAGCTCTCTTATGGCTGCCTCCTGAGGGGAGCGATCCCCCTCCACCATGCCACCGGGAATCTCCAAAGTTACCGCCTTGATACCGTGCCTCCATTGTTTCACCATCACCACCCGATGGTCCCGGGTAAGGGGGATGATGTTAACCCAGGCCGGGGCCTCCAGGGTAAAGAAATCGTACTCTCCCTTGGTACGAGGAGAACGGACGCGATCAATGCGCAAAGAAAAGATTCGATAATTGCGTTCGTAACGACTGTTAATTACCGGCCATGGCTTTATTTCTGACATGACTTACCTCCTGTGAAGCCCCTACTACCCCGAGCAGAGAGATGTCAAGTTTATCTTGACGGCTTTAAACGAATGGTTTAACCATTTATTCAAAAAAAACGGGGAGGTGGGTCTCATGGATACGGTCGGCCGAATTTTGGCGGCGGCGACTGCCGTCTTCGCCCGGGCGGGTTACGGAGGGGCGAGGATCGCGGAGATTGCCCGTGAGGCGGGGGTAAATAAGGCGGCCATCTATTACCATGTAGGCGGAAAAGAAGACCTCTATCGGGCCGTGTTGAGGCAGGCGATCGGTCAAACCACCCTCTATCTTGATCGTTTGTTTGCCGAAGCCACGACCCCCGTGGAGAAAATCAGGGTGTACGTCGATACGATAAACCGGGTCATAGAAGAAAACCCCCATATCCCGCCCATTGTCATCCGAGAGCTGGCTACAGGCGGCGAACACCTGCCCCAGGTCATCATCGAAGACGTAATCAAAATCATCGGCCGGCTAAAGGGGGTCATAGAGGAAGGGGCCGCCAAAGGGGAGCTTTATCCCGTCCATCCCTTACTCGTCCATCTCATGACGGCGGGTACCTTAGCCCTCTACCGCATGGTCGGCACTATCGTCTTTCCGGCCTTTCAGGCCTATGACCTGCCCTCCAAGGAAGAGATAGGGGAGAAGGTGAAAGAAATTGTGATCCGGGCACTCGTGAGGAGGGATGTGGGATGAAGGCCAAATGCACGTCGGTTGCTTTTTTTGTCGTTTCCTTTCTTGCCTTCTTCACCTTTGCCTGGTCGGAAGAGATACCCAAGGTATGGACGCTGGCAGAAGCCGTTAAATGGGCGCTCAAAGAAAGTCGCCTCACTGCCTATGCGAGATTTGGGGTGGAGGGTGCAGAGGCCCAGAAGAAGGGTGCCTTTAGCCATTTCCTTCCCCAATTGAGCACCTACTACCAGTACACCTATCTCCACCCCGAGCCCTGGTCGTACATGCCTCCCGTGAGCCTATCCTCTAGTACCCCTCCCCTGGTGCTCACCTCACCGGGCGGGGCCATCACCGTGGGGACCCAGAACAACTATAGCTGGGCGATCGAGGCCAAACAACCCATCTTTGCCGGGGGGGCGATAAAAGCCAATTACGAGGCCAGGAAGAAAGGCCTGGATATCGCCCGGCTGGATGAACAGTCGACCATCGTGAATCTCGCGGCCGACGTGAAGGGCGCCTATTTTCAGGTCCTCAAAGCAGAAAAGATGGTGGAGCTAGCCCAGGTTGCCTTGGAACAAATAAAATCACATCATCGGGATGCGGAAAGCTTTTTCGCCGTGGGCCTGATTCCGAAAAACGACCTTTTGGAAGCCGAGGTGCGTCTCGCCGTAGCCATGCAGCACCTCATCCAGGCGGAAAATGCACTGGAGGTAGCCCGTTCCCAATTCAACACCCTCCTTCGGCGGCCCATCAATGCCCCCGTCAGGCTGAAAGATAGGCTTGAGTTCCAACCCTTCGAAAAATCAATGGAGCATTGTATGAGAAAGGCCCTCGAAAACCGACCGGAGTTGAGGGCTTATCGGCTCCGGGTGGAGCAGGCGAGGGATATGGTTAAGGTGGCAAAAGGGGAACTGTTTCCCAGTTTGAGTTTCATCGGGCATTACGAACGCTACGGCGATGAGGCGGATCTTAGGGGAACGACCTTTAGGAGTATGGAAAACTGGTATGTGGCCGCCCGTGTAGATTGGGCCTTCTGGGAATGGGGCCGAACTAAGTATGAAGTAGATGCCCGTCGTGCCCAGGAAAATCAGCTCCTGAACCTTTGGGAGGCAGAAAGGGACCGCGTGATCTTGGAGGTGAAAACCGCCTTTCTCAAGGTCAAGGAGGCAGAAAAGCAGGTCTGGGTGGCGAAGAAAGCCATCGAGCAGGCGGAAGAAAATTTCCGGTTAAATAGAGAGAGATACCGGGAACAGCTCGCTACCTCTACGGATGTGCTCGATGCCCAGGGTCTTTTGACCAAAACGAAGTCCGACTATGTTGCCGCTTTGAGTGACTACTTCATTTATCAAGCCCAGTTGGAGAGGGCGATAGGGGAGATGAGTCCATGAGGAGAAAGATCTTTTTCATCGTCGCTGTTTTGGTTTTGATCGTCGCTACCGCTGTTTACGTAACCCGTCGGGAACAGGCAAGGGAAAGAGACCACTATTCCGGCGTGTTGGAAGCGACAAGGGAGGCACGTCTTGCCTTTCAGACGGGAGGAAAAGTAGCGCGGGTTTTCGTTTCTGAAGGGGACAAGGTCGAGAAAGGTCAGGTGCTCGCCGTCCTCGACCCGGAAGAACTGGAAAGCAGAAGGTTACAGGCCGAGAAGGCCTATCGCAAGGCCCAGGATTCCTTGCGGCAGGCCGAGGTGCTGCTCAAGATTTACGAAACGACCCTCCCTCATGAACTTGCCCGAGCCGAGGCGAACCGGGAAAGTGCTAGAAAGGTGATGGAAGATGCACAAAAGAATTTAAAGCGCTTCGAAAGCCTTTACGAGAGGAAAGTGATAGCGGAAAAAGACCGGGATAATGCCAAACTTCACTACGATACGGCTCGGGAAAACTTGAAGGCGGCCGAATCGGTCGTTAATCAAGCGCGTGGCAATTTAGGGAAGATTGAGGCGACCCGCCACGAGGTGGCCTCACTTAAAGCCCAGGTGGAACAGGCGAAGGCCTTCCTAAAGCAGGCGGTTATTCAACTCGGTTATACGGAGCTGAAGGCCCCTTTTGCCGGTATTGTGACGAGTAAAAATTGCGAACCGGGTGAGGTGGTGACCCCGACGCGGGAAGTGATTACCGTTTCCGATCTTTCAGCCATGGACTTAAAGATATTCGTCGAGGAGACGTTCATCGGGAAGGTGAAGCCGGGACAGGTGGCCGAGGTAAAGATAGATACCTACCCCAACCGAATTTTTAAAGGTACGGTTACTTTCATCTCCCCGGTAGGTGAGTTTACACCCAAGATCATTCAAACGAGAAAGGAGCGGGTGAAATTGGTGTACCTGGTGAAGATCAATATCCCCAATCCGGATCTGTCTCTTAAGACGGGTTTGCCCGCCGATGCGTGGCTTACGCCGTGAAGATGGTGTCAGTCGACAGGTGCTCCCTCTTTTACGGCACCCTGCAGGCCTTGAAAGAGGTGTCTTTTGAAGTGTACGAGGGAGAAATCTTTGGCCTCGTGGGTTCTGACGGGGCGGGGAAATCTTCCCTCCTGCGCTTAGGGGCGACCATGCTTGCCCCCACTGCCGGTCAGATCTCAGTTAGGGGCCTGGATGTGGTGAAAGAGAAAGAAAAGGTAAAAGCCATGGTGGGCTACATGCCGCAGAAATTTGCCCTCTACCAAGACCTTACGGTAGAGGAAAATTTTAACTTTTTCCTCGATGTCCACGGGATCAAGGGGGAAGAGAGGGTCCGAAGAAAGGAAAGGTATCTGGGTTTCTCCCGACTACTACCTTTTTGCGCAAGGAAGGTGGGTGCCCTCTCGGGGGGAATGAAGCAGAAGTTGGGCTTGGCCTGCGCCCTCGTCCACGAACCGACGCTCCTTCTCCTTGATGAGCCCACAAGTGGTGTCGATCCCGTCTCCCGTCAGGAATTCTGGGGCATGCTTAAGGGCATGCGCGATCAGGGCAAGACCATCCTCATCGCCACTTCCTATCTCGATGAAGGGGAAAAATGCGACCGCCTGGCCGTCATGCACGAAGGCAGAATCCTGGCTGTTGGCGCCCCGAAGGAAATAGTTTCTAATTTCGGTTCCTTGGAAGAGGCCCTTATCAATCTCCTTCAGAGGCATTTGAGCGATGGATGAATGGGTGGTGGAGGTCGAGGGGCTGAAGAAGTATTTCGGCGATTTTGCCGCGGTGAAAGGGATCTCTTTTACCGTGCAGCGAGGAGAGATTTTCGGCCTTTTAGGGGCTAATGGTTCAGGTAAATCAACGACCATCCGAATGCTCTGCGGTATCCTTGAACCCACGTCCGGCAAGGGGAAGGTGGCCGGCTTTGATCTTCTTCGGGAGCCGGAGCGGATAAAATCCGTAATCGGCTATATGTCCCAGAAATTCTCCCTTTACGAGGATCTGACCCCCCTCGAAAATATCAGGTTCTACCTGGGCATCTACGAGGTGCCTTACCACCTCTGGGCCGAGAAGACGGCTTGGTTGGTAGAGACCTTTGACCTTGCGGCCTTCGAGAACAGGCGCACGGGGGATCTTCCCATCGGATGGAAGCAACGCTTGGCCTTGGGGTGTGCCATCTTGCACGATCCGTCCCTTATCTTCCTCGATGAGCCGACGTCAGGGGTGGATCTCCTTTCGCGACGGCGGTTCTGGGATTTGATCCGCCACCTCGCGCAAGCGGGGGTCACCGTGATCGTAACCACCCATTACATGGACGAGGCCACCAACTGCGAGCGGCTTGCCTTCTTAAGCGAAGGTGAAATTGTAGCCATGGGCCCACCGGCAGAGATTGTGAGACAGGCCTGTGGCAATCGGTCCGAAGCAAGCCTCGAAGAGGCTTTCTTACGCATCGTTTCCCAAAAGAGTGGCTTTAGGTCATGAGAGACGACTTGCGAAAAATAATCGCCGTGACGAAGAAGGAATGCCGCCATGTAATAAGGGATTATCGGAGCCTGTATCTTGCCTTCATCTTGCCCTTTGTCCTCGTGCTTCTCTTCGGCTACGCCCTAAGCCTGGATGTGGAAAATATTGAAACGGTGGTGGCTGATATGAACTTTTCCCCCGAGTCGCGGGATTTTGTCCGCCGCCTCGATGCCTCTCCTTACTTTCACGTCCAAAGCTACGCCAAGAACGCCGAGGAAGCGGTTCGTTTTCTCGACACCGGTCGCGCCACGGTGGCGGTTATCATTCCCCCCGATTGGTCTACCCATCTTTCCGCCGACCGGCCGGCCGAGCTCCAGGTGATAATCGATGGAAGCGACCCCAATTTCGGCTCCATCGCCCAGGGGTACATCACGGGCTTCATCGAGAGGGAAAATGCGGAGAGGCTGAAACGTTATTTGAACAAAGGGGGCGAGAAGAGGGAAATCCCTGTGGAGGCGAGGATGAGGGTTTGGTTCAACGAAGACCTGGAAAGCAAAAACCTCATCATCCCCGGTATCATAGGGGTCATCATTATGATTGTAGGGGCCATGCTTACATGCCTTGTCATCGCCCGAGAATTTGAAAACGGCACGATGGAGACGATAAAATCCATGCCCATTAAAGCCTGGGTTTTCCTCGTCGGCAAGGCCATTCCCTACTTTGTCATCACTTTCATTGACATTATCGTCGCCATTATCATGGGGCAGGTCCTCTTCGGCGTCGTCATGAAGGGTACTGTGGGGTTGTTTCTCGTCGCCGCCGCCCTTTACATAGGGGTGGCCGTCAATCTCGGTCTCTTTATTTCCACGGCAACAAAATCGCAGCTTGTTGCCAATCAAGTGGCGCCCATAGTCACCTTTCTTCCCTCCGTGCTCCTATCTGATTACATCTTCCCTCAGGTGAATATGCCCGTAGTCCTTGGTTACATGACCTATTTCATACCCGCCACTTATTTCATCCACTGCCTGAAAGGGGTGTACATGAAGAATCTGAATTTTTCCTATCTCTGGCCTGATCTCCTCGTGCTCTTCGTCATGGCAACGATCCTCGCCCTGGCCAATATAAGGTTGCTCAAAAAAGAGGGGCTTTGAGATGGTGAAGGCGAGGTTAAGAGAGCTTATCAGGAAAGAACTCATCCAGCTCTTCCGGGATCGTAGAACCCGCTGGATTTTAATTGTGGCTCCTCTCATTCAGCTTGTCATCTTCGGCTATGTGATAAACTTCGACATCCACAAGATTCGAATGGCCGTCTACGACCTCTCACATACGAGGGAAAGCCGGGAGCTCGTGCGTTCTTTTACGGGTAGTGGCATATTTCATCCGACTTGCTGGGCGAAAGACGAGAGGGAAGTGACGGAGGAGCTGCTTAAAGGCCGGTCGGATCTGGCACTCATCATCGGCCCCGATTTTGCGCGGAACGTTCGGCGGGGGGCCTCGGCCCCCATACAGATCGTTGCCGACGGCACCACGAGCAATATGGCCGCCATTCGCCTTTCCTACGCAGCTAACATCGTGGAGAGGGTAAATACGAAATTTTTAGAAGAAAGGTACCCTGTAAGGCTCATGAATTTTGGGCGCGTTGAGATGAAACTGCGCACTTGGTACAATCCTAACCTATACAGTCGCCACTATTTCGTGCCCGGGATTGCCGCCTTTCTCGTCATGCTCATCGCCCTCATTTTTACCTCCCTTTCCATCGTCCGGGAAAAGGAGGCCGGGAACATGGAACAGCTTTTTGTTACGCCCATAAAGCGCTGGGAATTCATTACGGGTAAGACCCTACCATATGCCGCCGTCGCCATCATTCAGATGATATTGGTGACTTCTATCGGTATTTTATGGTTTGATTTGCCCTTTCCCGCCCATCCCCACTTGCTCCTCTTGGGTGTGGTGCTCTTTCTCCTTACCTCTCTCGGCATCGGCATCTTCATCTCCACCATCTCTTCCACCCAGCAGCAGGCTATTATGTCGGCCTTTTTCTTCCTCCAGCCGGCGTTCCTCCTTTCCGGATTTGTCTTTCCCATTGCCAATATGCCGCAAGTCGTCCAGTGGCTTACCCTTCTTAACCCCTTCCGTTATATGCTCGTTATCATCCGCGGGCTCTTTCTCAAGGGGGTAGGATGGGAGGTGCTCTGGCCACAGTATCTCGCCCTTACGGCAATTGGCCTTACCGTTTTTGGGGCTTCCGTTCTTCTCTTCCATAAGAGGCTCGATTGAGGTTGATTATCTTTCGTGATTGTGTAAGTCTATCTCCATGAAAGGGATAACGCTCTTTACGATTGGCTTTGCCGGGAAGAAGGCGGAGACGTTCTTCGGTTGTCTCATAGATTACGGGGTGAAGCGCCTCCTTGACATTCGCCTGTTTAATACCTCCCAACTTACGGGTTACACCAAGAAAGAAGACCTCGCCTATTTCCTCCGCGTGATAGGGGGCATGGAGTACCTTCACCTGCTCGAGCTCGCTCCGACGGAAGAAATGTTTCGGAAAGTAAAGGGGAAGGGGGCAAATTGGTCGGATTGGAGTAAGGAATTTCGCCGTTTGCTTGAGGAAAGACAGGTAGAAAAGACCTTATCCCCTTCCCTCATGGACATGGCCTGCCTTCTTTGTAGCGAGGCCTCACCCAACCGGTGCCACCGCAGGCTCGTGGCGGAATACTTGAAGGAAAAATGGGGAAACGTGGAAATCCGCCACCTTTAGGGGGAGATGGTGCTAAGGGTTGTAGAGGAGGAAAGAGCCCTTCGGCGTTACGTGAGGCGCTTTGAAAGTCATTTTCGGCGCCTACCGCACGAGAAGAAGACCCTCACCTTGGGGCACCGCGGGAAGAGCTACGAGTTCCGCGTATATTGGATCCCCTCCTTGGGCCTTTGGTTGGCGACGGACTGGAAGGGCGATTACTACCGCCACGTCTTCGGCCTTACCTGCCTCAACCAGGGGCAAGTCTCCATCACGTGCGAGATAAATTTTCCCCGTTCCGGCATCGATCGGAAGGTGGGGGGTGCCTTTGCCGTTGAGCCCGATGGACATGTGTTCGTCGTGCATCGCGGTCTATTGGGGGGCAGGAAAGGCATAGGCAAAACGTTTTTTGTGAGGGAGTATCGGGGCCTTTGGGCGGAAATGGAAGAAAAAGATACGGTCAGCCCGGTGGTGGTTGTCGGCGAGCTTACCTCGGTGCGTTTTGCCCGCCAGTTGTCCCAGTTCGTAAGAAGGGTGGCAGAAATCAAAGAAAGCAAGGAGAGGGAAGATAGTCGGCAGCTTGCTATGCCGCTTGATCTCGATTACGCCCCGCACATATTGGGCTGGGAAACCTACGAGGATATGAAGCGGGACCTTCCTTCTGCCTGTGACCTGGGGCTGGTGGTGGAGGATTTGGTGGCAAAGATAGAATCCCGGGGCCTTAAGGTAAAGCCTTTGGGTCTCAACTGCCTTCTTTGCCCGGTAAAGGAAGAGGGAAAAGATGTCTACTTCTACATCCTGCCCGATAGCCGCCCCCGTTCCGTCCGGGAAGGCGCAACACACCTCTTCTTTCTTGCCCTTCGGAGTAGGCGCCCCTACCGCCTTCTGCTCGTGGTGCCCGAAATATTAAGCGACTTCTTGCAGGAAAGATTGAGAGAGTTCTCCATCGAAACGATCGTTTATCGTTGGATCAAGGATCGGGCAACGTTTGCCGGTTTGGATATTTAATTATGGTCTTGACATAAGCGTTTTTTGTGTCGTAGAGGTGTGACATACTCTAAGTTTCAACTCATCAAGGAGGGAAGATTATGAGAAATTTTGGGAGAGTTTTTTGGTTAGCGGCGGTCATCATCGCCCTTTCGTTCACGATGACTTATGCCGCCCAGCCGGCCGCTTCGGGCCCGATCAAGATAGGTTTTATGGGCAACCTTTCGGCGCCCTTTTCCTTAAGTGCGAAGGCAGCTGCTATGCTGGCCGTGGACGAGATAAACGCCGCCGGCGGCATCTTAGGGAGAAAGGTCGAGCTGGTTATAGAAGATACGAAGGGCGAGATTCCCAAGTGTGTGGAAATTTACAAGAAACTCGTCATTACGGATAAGGTGCTTGCCGTCATCATCGCGGAGAAGGTGGAAATGGGAGTGGCGGGCATGGAGATCGGGGCCGAGCTCTTTCCCGAGTATCCGCATGTTTTCTTTAGCACCATCGGTTCGGGAGACGACATTTGGCATCACGTGCGGGATAACTACCAAAAGTATCGTTTCGGCTTTCAAACCTATTACTCGACTTCAACCAACTACCTCAAGATCGTAGCGGTTATCAACAGCGAAGTTTACCAAAAACTCGTGAAAACGGACAAGGTAGCCATCGTTTACGAAGACATGGAGTGGACCAAGCCCTTGAGGAAGGGCCTGCCGGGAGTATCGGGGCCGCTGGCCAGCGTTTATAAAGGGAAGGGCCTTCAGGTGGTAAACGAAACCACCCTTTCCCTCGATCAGAAGATGTTTAGTCCTGTATTCGAGGCTGCGGCCAAGGCGGGGGCGGGGGTCATCGACTGTCCCATCGGTTACATTGACCAGGCTGCGTTCGTGAAACAGTGGGCGACTTCCAGTGCGAGGAACATCCCCCTCATGATCTGGGGTGGCTTGGCCGGAATGCCGGCGGCTTGGAAGGCAACGGAAGGCAAGGTAAACGGCGTAATGGTAGGTTCCTCCATGATCCGGGTACCCATTACGAAAAAAACGATCCCCTTCATGGATAACCTAATGAGCAAGTACAAGATAGGACCCATCTTCGGCTCCCACACCACTTACGACACCATCTACGGGTTTAAGAAAGCCATCGAAAAAGCAGGTGGAACGGCAAACATTAATAAGCTTATCTCTGCCCTCGAAACGGTGGAAGAAGAGGCAGTCCTCGGCAAGATAGGTTGGGATAAGAAGAATCACTTCAACCTGCCGTATCCGAAGTACGTCACCCCCATCGTCCAATGGCAGAAAGGGGAGATGAAGGTCATCTATCCCCTTCAGTACAAGATGGCCGACTATACGTCACCGGCGGACTTGAGGAAGTAAAGGGACCGGGCAAATAGGTCATGAGCGAGATTATCCTCAAGGTACTCATCTTTACCTTAATCTGGGGGTCCATCTATCTCCTCATTTCTTTGGGTTTTTCTCTCATCTGCGGGGTGCTGAGGATTTTTCACCTCGGTTACGGGGTGACTTTTGTGCTGGCCGCCTATGGCCTCTGGGCGTTTATGGAGGATGCGAAGATAGGGCTCTGGCCGAGCATCCTCCTCATGATCATACTCCAGATTGCCTTTGCCCTGATCGTCTTCTATAAGGGTGTCTTCGAGAGATACCTGGAAGAGGAGGAGGTCCTCCTTACCCTCACGGTCCTCATCTCCCTCGCCGTCGCCCACTTCGCCAATTATCTCTATCCCGTGACGGCCGGGGTGAGCATTCCCACGACCCTGATCGATGACGTGGTTTCCATCGGGTACATCACCATCTCCTGGCAGATGATTCTCGCCGCCCTCGTGGGCGTGGTGGTGACAGCTATATACTGCCTATGGTTTCTCCACACCCGAACGGGGCTTATCATCCGGGCTTTGAGTCAGGGGCTTACGGCGGCCATGTTGATGGGCGTCAACGTAAACCGCATGTACTATCTCGCCATGATTCTCTCCATCCTTCCCCCTACCATATGTATGCTCATGATCGCCCCGTTTTGGAGCGTTGACCCCTTCATGGGGGCCCCGCTTCTCATGACGGCCATGCTGATTGCCATCTTAGGGGGGCTCGGAAATCTCAAGGGGAGTATCGTGGCCTCATATTTGGTTGGTTTTATTCATGCCTTTGTGAGCTTCGTCTTCGTCTCGAGGTTCATGGGTCTGGCCGCCCTCGTCGTCACGCTCATCGTTATGATCTGGAGACGGGGCGGCATCTTTGCGGGGGAAACACTATGGTAAATTTCGAACTGCGTCGGGATAGGATACTTGTTCGTCTTGGCGACAAGAAGACGGAGTGGGTTATAGAACCTCGTTACTGGCGAAACTCCACCATTGCCATAACATTTCTCTTCGTCCTACCCCTCTTCGTCCAGACCTGGCCCAACATCCTCACCATGATCACGACGGCCAATCTTTACGCGGCCATTGCTATTCCCCTGGCCCTCCAGATGTTGGGGACGGCCCGGGTAAATTTTGGCCCCCAGCTCTATCTGGGCTTAGGGGGATACGCGGCGGCGCTTCTCAACCTACATTGGGGCTGGACACCGGCCGAAACACTCCTCGCGGTAATTTTCATCTGTACGGTGGTGGCCCTGGCCCTCAGCCCGACCACCTGGATTGCCAAGGGCCTTTATTTTTCCCTGATTACCCTCATCCTTCCCCTGACCTTTCTCGATGTAACGTACATCTGGGGAGACCTATTCCGAGGTGAAGTGGGGCTCACGGGTATGAGCCCCCTTTTCACCCTGTCGAAAGTGACGTTAAATTACCTCGCCTACTATTACCTTTCCCTCATCCTCATGCTCCTCTACCTCCTTGTTTGCGACCGCATCGTGAGATCCCGTCTCGGCGTGAATCTCGCTGCCATCAACGAAAACGAAGACGTAGCTCGGATGATGGGGGTAAATGTGGACCGTTACAAGGTGTTCTACTACGTGTTTCCATCCGTGCTCACCGGGGTGGTGGGATGGTTTATCGTCCATACCTTCAGGACCTTTGCCGGCGTAACCTATCTGCCTCTGGAGTTCATGATAAAAATTCTCATCATTGTCCTCGTGGGCGGCCGGGCATTTCTCTACGGCGCCATTCCAGGGGCCTATCTTGTCTCCATCGTGGAGGATTCTCTCAGGTCCTTGGGTCCCGTGAACTACTTCGTCTTTCCCCTGGTGCTCATTGCCCTCATTGTATTTCTTCCCCGGGGGGAGGGCTTGTGGGGCCTATACCGCAAGCGGCGCCCCCGCGATTACTTCCCAAAACTGCACGTAAGGAGGGAATAGGTTTTTGTTAGAAGTAAAGAATGTAACGAAAAGATTCGGTGGCCTCGTGGCGGTAAACGACGTGACCTTTACCGTAAACGAAGGGGAAGTAGTGGGTTTGATCGGCCCCAACGGTGCCGGGAAGACCACGCTTATTAACCTCATTTGCGGCGTCTACAAACCCGATAACGGCTCCATTTTCTTCGAGGGTAAGGAGATTACAGGGCTCGCCCCTAACAAGATCTGTCACGTGGGGATTTCGCGCACCTACCAGATTCCGAAACCGTTTGAGGCCATGACGGCCTTAAGCGCCGTTTTGGTAAGTGTCCTCAATGGGAAAAAGAGGTCCCATATGAGTTTGCCCGATGCGGTCATGGAAGCCTCTTATTATCTCGAATTCGTGGGCCTTTTTTCCAAAAGGGATACCTTGGCTCGGGACTTAAACCTTTATGAGCTGCGTATGTTGGAGCTGGCCAGGGCGCTCGCTACGACACCCCGGCTGCTTTTGCTCGACGAGACCATGGCGGGGCTCAACCCCAAGGAAGCAGATGCCGCCCTCGAGATGATCTGGAGCGCCCAGGAACAGTTTGCCGTCACCATTCTTTGGATAGAGCACGTCATGAAAATCATCATGAAGGCTACCCAGCGCGTCGTAGTGCTTCACTACGGACAGAAGATAGCAGAAGGACCCCCGGTGGAAATAATCCGCGATCCGCGCATCATCGAGGCCTATTTAGGGGTGAAATATGCTCAAAATCTCTAATCTGAGCGTCTCGTACGGGGTCATTCCCGTGCTCCATGGCGTGAGCATGGAGGTAAAGGAGGGGGAAATAGTTGCCCTTCTCGGTTCCAACGGTGCGGGGAAGACTACCTTGCTCAACTGCATTTCGGGGCTCCTGCAGGCGAAGGAGGGAAGTATCGTGTTCTTGAACGAAGAAATATCGGGGCTTTCGCCTGATAGGATTGTCCACCTTGGTATTTCCCAGATCCCGGAGGGAAGGAAGATTTTTCCCTATCTCACCGTGAAGGAAAATCTCCTCATGGGGGCTTCAATTTCTCGGGCTTGGGCCCATCGGGCCGAGATGCTCGAACACGTCTACGGGCTCTTCCCCATCCTGAAGGAGAGGGCCGACCAGCGGGCGAGCCTCATGAGTGGAGGAGAACAGCAAATGCTCGTCATCGCCCGGGGCCTTATGGCCAGGCCGAGACTCCTCATGATCGACGAGCCTTCCCTGGGGCTTAGCCCCCTCATCATGTCCAAAATCTATGAGGTGATAAAGACCTTTCCCCAGCAAGGGATCACGGTGCTGCTCTCAGAACAGAACGCCCATGTGGCGTTGGAAATAGCCGATCGTGGTTACGTCCTGCAGGACGGCCATATTGTGCTCCAAGGAGAGAGGGACTTTCTCCTACACAGCGAGTTGGTAAGACAGGCATATATGGGGATGTGAAGATGACGGAAGACTACTTTTCTTTTACAAACAAGCTTTTTGCTCCCGGAGAGATAGAAGGTAAACCTGAGGCCCTGGCGGGTATTCGGGTCCTCGACCTTTCCCACATGATCTTTGGGCCCACCGCCGCCAGGTTTCTCGCCCAGTACGGGGCGGAGGTGATCAAGGTCGAGGTGCCCTACCAGGGGGACTATTGGCGGGGAGGCACTTACTGGGGGAAATTCTGGAAACACTCGAACCCTCTTTGGCACTACATAAATCAAAACAAGTATTTCGTGGCCATCGACGTAAAAAAGCCCAAGGGAAAGGAGCTGATTCTGGAGCTTGCCCGAAAGTCGGATGTGGTAATCGAAAACTTTACGTCTGGTACCGTCGAGGCCTGGGGTATCGGCTACTCCCAGGTGAGCAAGGAAAACCCTCGCGTCATTTATGCCAGCTTAAGTACCTACGGGCAGTACGGGCCTATGAAGTACTTTCCCGGCTGGGACCTCCTCGCCCAGGGGGCAAGTGGGGTGCTCTCCGTTACGGGCCATCCTGGGACGGACAAATACTTCAAGATACCCGACTTCTTCGGCGATTTTTTCCCCGGCTATTTCGCCGCCATGCTCATCATGATCGCCCTCCACTATCGGGAAAAGACCGGCGAGGGGCAGTATATCGATGGCTGTCAGGCAGAAATTCTCATGCGGGCCCTCCATCACTTTACCTATGTGGCCGCCACAGGCCAGGACTTGGAAAGGACGGGTAATTACGATCCTACCTGCGCGCCCTCAGGTATATTCAAGACGGCGGATAACAAGTTCGTTGCCCTGGCCATTGCTACGGACGGGCAGTTTGCGGGTTTATGTCGCGCCATGGGGAGGGAAGAACTCTTGCAGGAGACGAAGTACGCCCGGGCGAAGGAGCGCCTAAAGGAGGAAAACGCAAAGTTTCTCAACGCACTCGTCGATAAGTGGGTAAGAGAAAAGAAAGAGGCTGAACTTCTTGCCCGGGGGCAGGAATTCGGTTTTGCCATCTCACCGGTCATGGATGATGTGGATATCTGCCATGACCCCTGGCGTCGAGAGAGGGGGAGCGTGATCGAGGTAAAAGATCAGATGTACGGGAAGTTCGTCATGGAAGGCCCCATCGCTATGCTGAGTCACACCCCCGGGCGCACGAAGTGGCTCTCCCGGCCCCTGGGCTATCACAACCGTTACGTCCTTAAGAGGTTGCTTAAGCTCAAAGAAGAGGAGATAAAAGCATTGGAAAAGGAGCGGGTCATCGGCACTTGGGATTATCGCGTGGGTCAGAGGCCGCCCATCTACTACGATGTAACGAAGGATCCCGTATTCAACTACGAGGGAGGTGAAGGAGATTAAAGAGCGGGTTTATTCGAGGTATTTGCAGAAGAAGGGCGTCGCCCGGCAGCTTACGGCCTGGCAGGAGCTACTAAAGCAGCTTGTCTCGACGGAAGGAAAGCCGGAAGCCCTGGAAGGTACGTTAGTGCTCGATTTGAGCTACGCCAACTTCTCCGGCACCATAGCCGCTTCTTTCTTGGCGGAAGCCGGGGCGGAGGTAATTAAGGTGGAGCCTCCGGAGGGTGACCCGGCCAGGGTCATGACCCCTTTTGGAGTGGAAGTGGAGGGGGTGGGGATCCCTTACCTCATGGAATGCCGCAACAAAAGGCATATAACACTCGATTTCGCTGAGGAGCGAGGGAGGGCAAATCTAAAGCGCCTGGTGGCATCTGCCGATATTTTGATCGAGACCTTTGCTCCGGGAGAAATGGATGCCTGGGGAATCGGGTATCGCCAGTTGAGGGAGATAAACCCGCGGCTCGTCTATATTGCCATTACACCTTACGGTCATTATACGAGAAAGGCGCAGGAGGCGGCTAAAGTACCCTGGACAGATCTCACCTCCCAGTCCGAATCGGGGCTTACTGCCCTTATTGGGGACCTGCCTGGTGAACCGGAACCCTTCAGCTGGCCCACCAGGGCAGGCTTCTTGGCGGCAGGTTACACCTCAGCCGTGGCAGCGGCCTGTGGCGGTCTGGTGGCCGGATTTTTTGCCCGGCGGACGGGGGAAGGACAAATGGTGGACATAGCGGCAGCCGATGCATACGCTTCGTGTGTCGGTTTTCCCCCCACCATTGGTTACATCTGGAAGAAGCCTCGGTATCGTTATGGTACCCTCGATTACGGTCTCTGCCCTTACGGGTTTTTTAAGTGCCGAGATGGTTACGTGGCCATCGCCTGTTTCCGGGATCAAGACTTCCGTGCCGCCATAAAAATACTGGGCTTGTGGCGGATAGAAGAGGATTGGAGAACCCTGCTCGATCGCATCACCGACGATATCGAGAAGGTGAAGGAGTTAAATAGCCTGGTAGAGGAGGCGGTATCCAAGTTTACCTATCAGGAGATTGCGGAGAAATTTGCCCGCTATGCGGTGAAGGCGGCCCGCTCCAAGTGGCGTGGCGGTGGGCTCCCGGTGACGACGAAAATGATCACCCCCCGCGAGGTACTCGATCAAGAGCACTGGAAGGTGCGGGAAACCTTCGCCCGCTTCGGGGTCGTGGTACTGCCCGTGACGGGCAAGTTGTCGCGTACCCCTCTTAGGGTGAAGTGGCTCTCCACCCAGATCGGGCAGGATAACGATTACATTTACGAAAAGTACCATCTCGAAAGGTAGTGTTCAGGCCTTTATCAAGGGTATGGCTTTGCGGCTAACGCCTGGGCCACCTCCCTGGCCTCTGTCAGGGAGGGAAGGCCCCTCCTCCCACCTAAGGCCCGGCAGGAAAGGGAGGCCACGCTAACGGCGAGCTTCACCGCCTCCGAGAGCGAACAACCGCGGCTGATGGAAAAACTGAAGGCGGCGTGAAAGTTGTCACCTGCCCCGGTCGTGTCCTTTACTTTAACGGGAGGGGGCAAGACATGGTAGAGATGGCCATCTTCCAGATAATAGGCACCTCTTTTTCCCGCCGTGACGACCAGTTGTCCGGCCAGGCGGTGGGCCAGGGTATAAATCTGCTCCGTGAAAGGAAGGTCACGGATGGCCAGTTCGGGTAAGGAGAGGAAATCACAACTGGGGACAAAGTAGTCCGCCAAGGCCATGGCCTTGGCGATGGACGGGCTCCACCTTTCCCCATCGTAGACGATCTTCGTTTTATCCCCGCTTTTGTTCCTAATCTCCTCGATCAGGTAGGTCGTTTCCGGATCCAGGAGGACCACGGCTGGAGGCGGAGAAAAGAGGGGGTCTAAGTCGTGAGGATCTAAGGGGGGTAGTTGGGATGGCTCATAGAAGATGGTTCTTGCCCCCGTTTTTTGGGTGATGAAAATATAGGCCGCAGGGGTCTTTCCCCCCGCCACGACCTCGATCCATCGGGTATCCACGCCGAAATCCCGAAGCCTCTTTAAGCAAAAGTTGCCCGCCTCATCGTCGCCTATCTTACCCCAGTAAGCGACCTCGCCCCCTAAGCGGGCAATGCAACAAGCCGCCGTTGCCCCTTGGCCTCCTCCTTCCACCGTCCGCTCGTAAATGGGTACCTTCGTGTCTTCTTCGGGGAACCGCTCGATGACGGAAATGACATCGATACAGCTCCGACCGATGACGAGGACACGATTATTTTTCGCTTCGCCCTTCTTCATGGCATGAATAGTTGACGATCTCAATACCTACTTTCCCCACGACCTGGCCGAGGGGCAGAAATGAAGACCAGTCAGGTCCTTCCACGAGTTTTATGTGCGTTCCATCCACGGGCACCTGGCCGAAGGTGGCATCGACGGGGATCCATCCCTCATCATAACTTTCCGCCCAGCTGTGGTAAAGAAAGCCCTGCCCTTCTATATAGACAAGGCCTCCCACGAGGCGGGTGGGAATGCCCAAGGCGCGGGCCAGGGCGGTATAAAGGTAGGTGTGAGACTGGCACTCTCCCCTTTTGGTTTTCAATACCTCGAGGGCGGAAAAGTTCTCCACAAGGTCTGGGGTGATCTCTTTAGCGACCCATCGGGCAAGGCGCGACACCCTTTCCCGGTCGTCTTTGCTACCTTTCGTAATATCCCGGGCGACTTTCTGGATTTCCGGGTGATAGGCCTCAATCTGGGGAGAAGAAGAGAGATAAAGACGTCTTTGGTTTTCCGTCAGGCGACTTCCCTTACCCATCTCGCCGGTTTTTGTTCGGACGATGATCGTTTCCCTTCCGTTCCTCTGGGCCTTGCTTACTTCTTGATAGGGGCCCGAAGGAGGCGTTAAGATGCCGCTTATGCCTGTTACACCTACGGTCAGATGACTCACCTCTCGCGGGCAGGTGATAGGGCGGTCGGTTTTTACGAGGCTAAAGTCGTATGCGAGGTCCTTTTTGGCGAGGCTCGCGGCTAACAGGTACTTTCTTGCCTCTTCTTCCGTTTCCCGGTAAGTGATTAAAATGCTCCCCAGTCCCCTTTCCATTTCCGTCTCCCCCGAGGGATTGATCCAGGTCGTGGCGGCAAAACCTTCCATTTCAGTCTCCACCCGGAAGGAGGGAGCAAGACCCAGGCGCGGGGCCTGCTCGAAGGCGGCCACCTTTTGGTTTACCTCGTAGATGTGCACCGTTTGCGGTTCAAAGACGAGGTATTTGTGCAGGCTGCCCAACTTCAAGCCATAAAGGGTGGGATATAGATTGATGGCACTTGCCGGATAGAGCTTCCCCGCGGCGGGGAGACGCGATTCCTTTACTTCGCCCTGGCTTTTGATGGTGAGAAGGAGGTGCTCATTTTCCTTCTTCCCCGTGATTTCCAAGAGGTTATCGTCGATCTTTTGGCGGTAGTGGAACGACTTTAGGGTGAGGTCTCTTTCAACTACGTCTTCGGCTTTCATCTCCACGCACCGGCCAAAACCAAGAAAGCGGATGGCAAAGTGTGATTCCGATCGGATAATAAAGTCCTGGGTCTCGATGCGGGGGTGGATGGTAACCCGGGAAAAACCCACCTTTTCTCCGTTGAAGACGATACCGTACCACCAATCTTGGGGTGCGAGATCACCCAGAGAAGTGGCCTTCAGCGGGCGATCGGGCGGGGGGAGGGCCTCAAAGTAAAAAACAGAGCAGGAGGAGCTTAAGATGGCAATCAAGGTGAAAATTGTTAGTACCATTGTCCGGGACATGCGAAAAAATTACAACGGCCTTTAGGCACCGTCAAGATAATCTCTTTGACAATACTTAATATCGCGTTGTAGAAAGGTGTCACTTCTCATGCGGGAGAGTTTTTTTGATGGAAAATACCGGATGTTCTTGTGAAATGACCCTGTCGGCCCCCCTCATTCTTGCTTCTGCTTCCCCCCGGAGAAGGGAGCTGCTTGAGCTTTTAGGGCTCCCCTTTTCCGTTATTCCACCTCGCATTGATGAAGATGGCGAGGGGTCCACGGACCCGGCAAAATACGTTCTTGCCCTCTCTGCAGCCAAGGCCCGCACCGTGGCGAAGAACCATACGGATTCTCTCGTTCTGGGGGCAGATACGATCGTCGTAATAGACGGCCTCATCTTGGGAAAGCCACAGGATAGGCGGGAAGCGATAGAAATGCTAAGCAGATTGAGTGGGAGAAGGCACGAGGTTTTCACGGGCTTTAGCATTTGCTTTAACCGGACGGGGTTCGAGTATTCGGAGGCGGTCAGATCGGTGGTGGAGTTCCATGCCTTGACGGAGGCGGAAATCGCATGGTACACGGCCACATGCGAGCCATACGACAAGGCGGGGGCCTACGCCCTCCAAGGAAAAGGAGCCCTCTTCGTGAAGGAGATAGAGGGTTCCTATACGAATGTCATAGGTTTACCCTTAAGAGAGGTGATAGAGTGCCTCCGGAGAGAAAATTATTTAACTTTTTCTCAAAAATGCCGATAAAAACATGAGTAGAAGGACTTCGATCAAGGAAAATGTAATGGCAATAAGGAAGCGGGTGGCTGACGCCGCCCTTCGGGCGGGGCGCACACCGGAAGAAGTGAAATTGATGGCCGTGACAAAAACGGTCTCGCCGGAGCGGATTCTCGAGGCCGTCGATGCGGGAGTGGACATCTTGGGAGAAAGCTACGTGCAGGAGGCAAGGGAAAAGATTTCTCAATTGGGCCGCAGACTGCCCTGGCATCTTATCGGTCATCTCCAGACGAATAAGGCCAAGTATGCCGTGAGACTCTTCGAGATGATTCATTCCGTGGATCGGGTCGAAGTGGCCCAGGCCCTCCATGACAGATGCCGAAAAGAAGGGCGCACGATGGAGGTGCTTTTAGAGGTAAATATAAGCGGGGAGGCTACCAAGTGGGGAGTTTCGCCGACCGGGCTGATACCCCTCATAAGGGAGATTTCGCGACTCGATACCCTCTATGTGAAAGGGTTGATGACCATGGCGCCATGGACAGCAAATCCCGAGGAAGCAAGGCCCATCTTTTCTGCCTTGAGGATGTGGCGTGATCGCATAAGGGAAGAGGGCATCGAACGGGTGGAAATGAGGGAACTATCCATGGGGATGTCCGATGATTTCGAAGTGGCCGTGGAAGAAGGGGCGACCATCGTGAGGATAGGGCGTGCCATCTTCGGGGAAAGGTAGAAATGATGGGAAGGGAAGAAAGGTCATCGTATAAGGACATCCGGATAGAGGACAAGATAAAGAGCTTCAAGCGCCTACCCGTTTTGCCCGTCATCTTGGTCCGCCTGATTGAGGCGTGTAACGATGAAAATATTAGCCTCCATGAAATCGCCTCTCTCATTGGGACGGATGCTGGCCTCACGAGTCGGGTTTTGTTTCTCGCCAATTCGGCTTACTACGGGACTTACCAGCGCATAGAGCACATCGACCAGGCAGTTTTCCGCATGGGAAAGAAGACGCTCAAAAGCGTGGTCATGAGTGCCGCCGTCCACGAGGTATTTAAAGGCTATAACGGACAAGATTTGGAATCTTTGAGGAAGTTTTGGCGGCATTCCCTCCTTACGGCCCTCATCGCTCGACGCATAGCCATAAGAACGGCTCAGGGAGATGCGGATCAGGCCTTCTTTGCCGGTCTTGTGCACGATATAGGAAGGCTTGTCCTCAAGGTCAATTTCCCCGAGGCATATCGGGAGCTTATGGACTGGGATGGAAGTGAGGCAAGTGCTTTGCTTGCCGAGGAATCGAAGCTCGTGGCGCCACATCCGGTAGTGGCAGCTTGGCTACTGGAGAAGTGGAACCTCGATTCCATGATCGTGGATGCCGTCCTTTACCATCATGAATCATTGGAGAGGATCGCCGGGGCCTTTCCCCTGGTAAAGATCGTGTTTTCCGCCAACATTCTCGCCCGGATGACGGAATCCCATCATGTACGATTAGAGCCGGTCATGTCCCTCTTTGATTTGAGCCCGGAAGATACCACTCGCTTGATAGTTGAGGCGGAAGAAGAGCTGGATGACATGGCAAAATCCCTGGAGATAGATATAGGTGCCAAGAAGGGAGAAAAGAAGTACGAATTTCTTCGGGAGCGGGTGGAAGATATGGCGCATATGTTTGCGCCCATGGATGCCCTCATCGCCGCCAGGGACGAACAGGAGATCGTAAGCGCCATCTACCAAAGCATCCGTGTCCTCTGCGATGTTGAGGAGGCAATTTTGCTTATCTACGATGGGGAAGGCAAAACCCTCGTAAG
>ERZ795060.107-NODE-107-length-118344-cov-82.741447_pt1 | contig 118344 bp, 114 predicted proteins | sample MGYA00375144_ERZ795060 | MGnify/ENA primary metagenome ERZ795060 (study PRJEB30189, sample SAMN05720157) | activated sludge metagenome | isolation source: anaerobic digester from wastewater treatment plant | place: Japan | collected 2015-05-15 ...
TTTAGAAATTTAGGAATTAGAACAGGATAAGCTTTGCACCGATGGTCCAGCGCAGGGGCATAAGGATGTCGGCGATAGAGGGGATGAGGTATTCTTGGCCTGCTTTAAGGGGATCATAATAATTAGCATCATATTTCCCTTTAACCTGGCCAAAACTGGGGCGTACAAAATTTGCCTTTATAAAGAATCCCACCGGTTTAATGTTTACCCCCAGGCCTGCCCCCATGGTAAGATAGGCCGAGGCAATAAGGGGATCGTCATCATCGATATAGGGATCAAGAACTGCATAACTATTAAGCTCTTCCTTGTAATAGTAATCATAAGCTACCATCCCTATGCCACCTTCTACAAAAGGATCAAGGAATGCGGCTCCTCCGAGGAAATGGTAAGAAAGATACAAACATACATCATAGGTGTACAGATCAAACAGGTGATCCTCGTACGTGCCGCTATAATTGTCATAATCATCGTAGGTGGCGGGGGGCTGATAATTAAAACTTAATCCCACTCCCCAGTTTTTGCCCAGGATTTCCGCAAAGGCGCCGTAGAATACCCCCTGGCCGTTGTTAAAATCCTCAAACACCTGTTTCAGACTGGGCCAGTTTCCGTTGGCGTCCTTCTGGTAGTACTGCACTCCGCTTAACCCAAAGGTAATTTCCGCAAAGAGCCCCCCTGTTACCAAGGCAAGGAGCGTCACTATAAGAATGGTCTTTTTCATGGTTCATTCCTCCATAATAAGGTTCCTCGTTGCATGAGGAATCTAGATCCGTTCTCAAATATAACGCAGGGTATAAAAAAAACAAGAGGGATTTTTACAGTTTTTACAAAGTTATTTTCTCTCGCCATTTTTATTGAAAAATGTTTTTTCTCCCTATATACTTTGAAGGTAAGCTGTCACAGGCGTACAAGGAAAGAAATCTTTTTAATTGGCGAGGTATTTATGAAGAATGTTCAAAGGCTTCTTGTTTTTTCTCTGTTAACAATCCTTGCGGCAAGCCTTTTTGCCCAGGCCATGGTCAATCTAACTATCGAGGCAAGCGAAGGCCCTGCCCAGGTCATTTTGAATGGAAAACTCTATGGAATGGCCAATCCCCGGCTTACCATCCGGGTGGCGCCGGGAACCTATGAACTGGTGGTCCGAAAATCGGGGCTCCCCGAATTTCGTCAGCGGATTACCGTGCCCGCCACGGGCCTGGTAGTACAGGCTCCCCTCGGGGCTCCTCAGACCTTGCCGCCTCCCCAAACGGTTCCCCAACCGATTAAACCCCTATACACCTTATCGATACAGTCTAACGTAGCGGGTGCCCAGGTCTCGGTAAACGGAAGTAATCTGGGAAGCGCCCCTGTCCAGGCAAACGTAGAGGCGGGTACCTATCAGATTCAGGTTACCGCCAATGGATATGAGGTGTACCAGGCCACCATACAGGTTTCGGGGAATACGGTCGTAACGGCTAACCTGAAGCCCTTAAGTGGTCGGATTACCATTAGTGCCAATGTGAATGGGGCAGAGGTCTTCCTGAATGGGGTTCGCGCAGGGGTTACCCCCTTTACGACAGAACTTCCCTATGGGAGCTATAATCTTAAGGTGAGTGCGCCAGGATATCAGGACTATACGGCGGGGATCGTTGTGTCCGGGCCTCAGAACCTGGTGGTTTCTCTCATCCCCATGATGGGAACCATTCGCGTAAACATTCCTGCCCTCTACCTGGTGCGGGATCATAAGAATCCCCTTTCCCTTATCGATCTCTATGTGGATGGGGTGAAACAGCGAGATCTTACCGTCCAGGTGACGGCGGGTACCCGCAAGGTAACCCTCGTGACGGGGGTGATTACCTTTGAAACCACCCTTACGGTAGAGGCTGGACGGACCTATGTTCTAGAACCCACCTTTGGTTTCACGGTACGGCAACAGTAAAACCAAAAATGCCCCCGGGGCATAACGAGGAGAGGGTATGCTTGACTGGATAGTCGTAGGGACCTTCGCGATTCTGCGGAGCCTCATAGGATACAGTACCGGCTATGGGCGGCCTGAGTTTTCTTTTTCTTTTCTGATGTTGGCCCTTATTTCTTTTTTGGTAGTCCTGGGGGCAACCTTCTGGTCCAACCAAAAAAAGCCGGGATGTTCTCCAAAGAATTCCGTCAACATACTCTCCCTTACCTCCCTTGGGGGATGGGTGGTGCTCTCTTTTTTATTTTTCTTAGAATCCATCGTTCTTAAACAGGAGCTTCCCGCCGTGTGGGCCCTCCTTGTGCTTGCCCCCCCTTGTGGTAAGTCCCTGCGAAGCTTCGCCCCGGCCGCTCTTTGCGGCGACGCTTCCTGCCCTCTGCGCGGTGGCTGAGATGAGCGGTGCCTTTGCCGGCGGGGCCTTTCGAGTTACTTCGCTTTTTTCTCTTGTTGGGTCGGTAGGCATGGGGGCCCTCACCCGTTTCCAGGGGCAAAAAAAGCGCCTTACCCTGGAAGAGGCCTTACGGGCACAAAAAGAGCGGGAACGGGCCCTGGTTTCTTTGCGGGATGCGGAGGTGGAAGTGGCCGCTCGCATCCAGCGTTCCCTCCTTATCGATACCATTGAAAAGGATTTTCAGGTTAAGGATATTCGGCTGGAGGCAATTACCGTAGCCTCCAATGCGGTGGACGGGGATTTTTATGGAATTATCCCTTACAGTCCCCGAAAACTGGATCTTTTGATTGGGGATGTGATGGGAAAGGGTATCCCCGCTGCCCTGGTGGGGGCTGCCTTAAAAGGGGCGTTCTTGAGGAACGCCCTGCAGCTTATCGTGGCAAATCCCGCTAAACTTCCCGAACCGGCGGCCCTGGTAGAGGCGGTTCATCGGGCTTTAGTTGATCAACTGATGGATCTGGATAGCTTTGCCACCTTTCAATTTATTCGTTTTGATAGCAGCACCCACCTTTTAGAATTTGTAGACTGTGGACATACTCCTTTTATTCATTACGACAGGGCACTTGCAACCTGTTGGTTTGTTCAGGGCCTTAACCTGCCGATTGGGTTTACCCCTGAGCAGACCTATTGGCCCTTTGTTGTGCCGTTTTTACCGGGAGACCGGATTCTTTTTTATTCTGATGGGGTAAGCGAGGCAAGTAATGAGCGGCATCAGAGTTTCGGAGAACAGCGCCTTGCGGATATTGTGCAACAGAATGCGTTTCTTGACCCCCGGGAAATGGTGCGCCGCATCCTGAATACGGCGATGTTCTTTGCGTCCAACGAGGGGTTTAAGGATGATGTGACCCTCGTGGCGGTGGCCCTTGAACCGGATGAATCTTTTCATAGTTTCCGTTCTTCCCGGGAATTCTCTTGGGAAAGGGAAAGCATAAAGGGAGTAGAGAATTTTATTTTCCAGATTGCAAAGGAGCAGAACCTGAAAAAAATAACCATCCCTCTACAGGCCTTTGCAACCCATATGGTGAACCGTATATTGCAGGAGACAACGGCCTCTTCAAACGAAGAAAAGAAAGCTAACCTTCCTCAAAAAGAGAAAATTGGGCAGGAAGAACTGGAACCCCTGGAAGCAGATGAGAGCGAAGAGGCCCTTATTCCCTACGAGGGGCCGGAAGAAACGTCGGAAAAACTCGAACTTCGGGCTTACCGGGTAGAAATTATGGGCACTGCCCAGTGGGTGAATCTCCGTATCCTGTATTATGGCGCTCCGCTACCCTGGCAGCGAGGAATGGCTGGTCCCTTATTCTACCCTTCTCATGTCACCAAAGGAGAAGTTTCAAATCCCGCCGATCTTGTTTCCCAATCCCAGGAAAAAACGGGACAGACCGAGCGCTATCCTCTGGAAGGTCTTCGTTCCTGGATGGTGTGCTGGGGCATGGGGGGGCTTGCGATGGTACAGGGCCTATTTAAACGAGAATAGGGTTGTTTTTGGTACCCCTTTGACAAAGAACTGCAAAATATGCCATGCTTTCGCATGGACGCACGCAATATTTTTAGAAACCTTTCACCCATCGATCATCGGTATTCCATTTCTGAACAGGATGTTTTTGAAAAGCTCGTTCCCTGGCTTTCGGAAGAAGCCTCTATCCAGGCCTGCGTAAAGGCAGAACTGGCTTTGATCAAGGCCCATCTTTCCGTCCGGGGACAGGCCACGGCGGAACTTCTCTCTGCTTTGGAAAAAGCCGGAAAAGAGGTAGATCCAGAAGCGGTATACCAGGAAGAGGAAATCACCCACCATAACATTCGAGCCCTGGTGAACGTATTAAAACGGGAGGTGCCCTCGGAGGTGGCTCCCCTGGTACACCTGGGGGCTACCAGTGTGGATATCCTTGACACGGCCCTGGCGTATCGAATTAAGGGGGTAACCCAGGAAGTGGTGCTCCCCTTACTGGCAAAGTTGGAGCTTGCCCTTTGTGAACTCGCTGAACGGGAAGCCGAGACTCCCCAGGTCGGTCGAACCCATGGCCAACATGCGGTGCCAATTACCCTAGGCTTTGCCATGGCCGAGTATGTCTCCCGGCTTGGAAAATCAATTCTGGAAATAAAAAAACGGGTCGGGGATCTTAAGGGAAAACTTGCCGGAGCCGTCGGCGCCTACAACGCCACGAGTATGATCGTTCGGGATCCGGAAGAACTGGAGCGACGTTACCTTGCGGAGTTAGGCCTTGAACCCTCAGAGCATTCCACTCAACTGGTGGAACCTGAATACCTGTTGCGGCTGCTTCTGGAATTCAATGTGGCCTTTGGGATTATTGCGAATCTGGCGGATGATGTTCGGCACCTGCAGCGAAGCGAAATCGGAGAGTTGCGGGAGAATTTTGCGGGTACCCAGGTTGGTTCTAGTACGATGCCCCAAAAACGGAATCCCTGGAACTCGGAACATGTAAAAAGTTTATGGAAAGCCTTCTGTCCCCGGGTGCTTACCTTCTTTATGGATCAGATCAGCGAACACCAGCGGGATCTCACGAACTCTGCGAGCCAGCGCTTTATCGCCGACTATATTGCGGGGTTCTGTCAGGCCATACACCGGATGACGACGGTAATTCAAGGCCTCGGCGTGGATCGGGAGCGGCTCCTGTATAACCTGCGAGGGGGGGCGGCTCTTGGGGCCAGCGCGGAAAGTGAAGGGGGCCGCAAAGGAGCAATTGTCGGTGGCGTTCTTGCAGAGCCAGCTTACATTCTGCTTGCGGAAAGTGGCGTTTCCGATGCCCACGAGGTAATCCGGAAAATCACGTTGCAGGCCGAGGAACAGGGGCTGAGCTTTGCCCAGGCCCTGGCAGAGCACCCCGAGGTGCTTCGCCGGATAGGAGAAAAAATGAAGGATCTGGGTCTCGTCGCTTCCGATGCGGAGGTGCTCGCTTTCTTTGAACAGCCGGAACGCTATTGTGGTCTTGCCTCCCGTAAGGCGAAGACCCTCGCCCAGAAGTATCGGTCCCTTATGGAATCGCTCTAAGAGGAGGAAGGAATCTATGTTTCAGGAAGCCTATTCATATGATGATGTGTTATTAGTCCCGGGATATTCGGAGGTACTTCCCCGGGAGTGTGATGTTCGTACTCGTCTCTGTGCGGATATTACCCTGAATGTGCCCATCATGTCCGCCGCCATGGATACGGTTACGGAGGAACGGCTGGCCATTGCAATCGCCCTGGAAGGGGGGACGGGAGTCATCCACCGGAACCTGAAACCGGAGGTCCAGGCGCAACAGGTGGCCAACGTGAAGCGCTTCCTCAATTGGATTATCGATGATCCCGTCACCGTGGAGGTGGGCACCAGTGTCCGGGATGTAAAGCGATTGATGGACGAGCGGCGGGTTTCAGGGATGCCTGTGCTGGATCGGGAGGGGCGTCTGGTCGGCATTATCACCGGACGGGACCTGCGGTTTTGTCGGGATGAATCGCTTCTTGTGGAACAGGTAATGACAAAAAACCCTGTGCTGGAAGAGGGCTCTCCTTCGGTAGCCAGTGCCCGGGAAAAATTTGATAAACACCGGATCGAAAAATTACCAGTTGTCGATAAGGATGGGAAGCTTACCGGTCTTATCACGGTAAAGGATATGGAAAAACATGAGCGTTATCCCCGGGCTGCTCTGGATAAGTACGGACGCCTGGTGGTGGGTGCCGCCGTGTCTCCCCAGGATTACGATGTACGGCTTCCCCTGCTTAAGGCTGCCCGGGTTGACTTTGTCGTCCTGGATACGGCCCACGGCGATTCTCGGTCAGTACTGGAAGCTATCCGGGCCATAAAAGAAAAGTACCAGCTTCCTGTCATTGGGGGCAACGTAGCAACCCGGGAAGGGACCCGCCACCTTATCGAAGCAGGGGCCGATGCGGTTAAGGTAGGCATCGGACCCGGCTCTATCTGTACCACCCGAATTGTGGCTGGCGTAGGGGTGCCCCAGTTTACGGCGGTGTGGGAATGTGCCGAGGAAGCGACGCCCTACAACATTCCTATTATCGCAGACGGAGGTATCAAATTTTCAGGGGATATCACCAAAGCTATTGCGGCGGGGGCGTCGGTGGTGATGATTGGAAACCTCTTTGCGGGCCTTAAGGAGGCCCCGGGCCGGGAAATCATCTATGATGGCCGGATTTATAAGGAATACCGGGGTATGGGAAGCCTGGGGGCCATTCAGGATGGTTCTGGCGATCGATACCAAATCGGAAAAGATGAAACCCCTGTTCCGGAGGGCATCGAAGGCCGGGTTCCCTACAAGGGGGAACTGCGGAATTTCCTGCATCAGCTTGTGGCGGGTCTTAAGAAAGGGATGGGGTACTGCGGCTGTGCCTCAATAGAAGAGTTGAAGAAATACAAGAAATTCGTTAAGATCACCGCCGCGGGCCTCCGGGAAAGTCATGCCCACGATGTTACCATCACCCAAGAGGCCCCCAACTATACCCGGTTATAAACCCACGTTCCTGCACCTCAGCCCTATTTCACAGGCCGGTATAGACCGGCAGGAGCCCAGGTGTAAGGACCGTTGGTTTGTGTCCCCGGTTTGTAATAACCGGGAACCATACCTCTGTAAGGAGTAGCCATGAACGTCGTGGTCATCGGAGCCCAATGGGGTGATGAAGGAAAGGGCAAAATGGTCGATTATCTTGCCCGGGAAGCCCAGATTATTATCCGTTATTCAGGTGGGGCAAATGCGGGGCATACCATCGTTATAGGAACCGAACAGTATGCGCTGCACCTTATTCCTTCGGGAATCCTGTATCCTGACAAAATTGTTATCCTGGGAGCAGGGATGGTCATCGACCCTACGGCACTCTTTGCAGAACTGGAGATGCTCAAGAGCCGGGGCATCGATACGTCGGGGCGGGTGTTCATTTCCGATCGGGCCCACCTGGTGTTGCCCCGGTACATCGAAATTGATAAACAACGGGATAAGGCCAGAAAAAAGCCGATTGGTACCACGGGACGGGGAATCGGTATCACCTATGCCATGAAGGCCGAACGGGATGGTATCCGCATCGCCGATCTGGATTGGAAAGAGAAGATGGATGAACTTGAAGAGGAAGATCGGAAGTTCCTTGCCCCCTATGTGGATGCCCTTAAAGCGATGGCCATCGATCTTCCTTCGTTTTTGGCCTCCCATAAAAACGCCCAGATCCTCTTTGAAGGTGCCCAGGGAACCCTCTTAGACCTTGACCTGGGAACCTATCCCTATGTTTCGAGCGGGATGTCCTGTGCGGCGGGGGCCGCCATTGGGGGGTGCGTTGGTCCTCGTGCTCTCGATAAGGTACTGGGGGTCTTTAAGGCCTATTCTACCCGGGTAGGAAATGGTCCCTTCCCGAGCGAATTCGATCCTCAATCGGAAGGGGAACTGGAACGTTTTGTTCGTGAAACGGGCCGGGAATACGGGGTTACCACCGGCCGACCCCGTCGGTGCGGTTATCTGGACCTGGTGGCCCTCCGGTATGCCTGCCGCACCAATTCCATCGATTCCCTTATCATGACTCACCTGGATGTGTACGACACCATGGAAGAAATAAAGGCCTGCGTGGCCTATCGGATAGGAGAAAAAGTGGTGGAAGATTTCCCCGCCTCTATCGAGGCCCTCAGTATGGCCAAGCCTATCCTCCGGAGTTTCCCGGGCTGGAAAAAATCCCTGAAATCGGTGCGAACCTATCGGGAACTTCCTGCCCAGGCTCGGGAATATATCGAATTTATCGAACGATATTGTGAAACCCCTGTCAGCATCGTTTCGGTGGGGTACGAACGGGAAGAAACCATTATCAGGACGAGTCCGTGGACAAAATAGTTATCCTTGATTTTGGAAGTCAAACAACCCAGCTCATTGGGCGACGTATTCGGGAGTGGGGGGTGTATACCGAAATTTACCCCGGCGATAGCCCCTTGACGGAAGAACTGTTGCATGAGTGCCGGGGTATCATCCTTTCGGGAAGCCCCTTTTCGGTGTACGAAAAAGATGCTCCCCGTCCCGATCCCCGGCTTTACTCCCTGGGGTTCCCCTTGCTGGGTATTTGTTATGGGCTTCAGCGGATGACCGCCGACTTGGGCGGCCGGGTAGAGGCCCTTCCAGAACGAGAATACGGGGCGGTGCGGGTAACCCTGGCATCCAATCTTGACTGGTCCGCTGTTCACCCGGCCGCCCGGGCGCTTCTTTCTCCCCTTATAGAATCCGGTACCTTTACCGCCTGGATGAGCCATGGAGACTCCCTTTCGAGTCTTGCTCCCGGTTTTGTGGAGCTTGCCACCAGTAGTCATGGATTCCCCGCCATTGTGGCCCATCGGCAAAACCCCTGGTTTGGGTTTCAGTTCCATCCGGAAGTTACCCACTGTGAAAAGGGCTTTGAACTATTGCGTTCCTTTGCCCTCGAGGTCTGTGGGGCAAGACCCCAATGGTCCATGGCTCAGTATGTGGAAGAGGTGCGGCAGAACCTGGCCCGCCGGGTCGGGAAAGAGCCGGTGCTCCTCCTTATCTCTGGAGGGGTAGATTCTACCGTTGCGGGGGCCCTCCTCTTAAAAACCCTCGATCCCAGCCAGGTACACCTGATGTACCTGGACACGGGACTCATGCGCAAAAACGAGACCACCGTGGTTCGGTCCAATCTGGAACGCCTTGGGGCGCAGCACCTTCATATCATTCATTGTGAAGATGAATTCCTTTCTGCCTTGGAGGGACTTACCGATCCCGAAGAAAAGCGCCGGACCATTGGCGATTTGTTTATATCGATCCAGGAACGGGAGGTGGCCCGGTTAAAACTGCCGGATACCTATTTTCTTGCTCAGGGAACGTTGTACACCGATCTTATCGAAAGCGGTAAGGGGGTAGGGAAAAAGGCCCATGTCATAAAAAGCCATCATAATGTGCGTAGCCCCCTGGTGGAAGCAAAACGGGCGGCCGGTAAAATCATCGAACCCCTGGATCGCCTGTATAAGGATGAGGTACGGGCCCTGGGGCGCCTGTTAGGGGTAAGTGAAGATGTGGTGCGGCGCCATCCTTTTCCGGGACCGGGCCTGGCGGTCCGAATCCTGGGGGAAGTGACCCGCGAAAAATGCGATATTCTCCGGGAAGTGGACGCCATCTACATAGAAGAACTTAAAAAACGGGGTCTCTACGATGCCATCTGGCAGGCCTTTGCGGTGTTACTTCCCATTCGATCCGTAGGGGTAGCGGGGGATGTACGGAAGTATGGCTATGTGGTGGCTCTCCGGGCTATCACCAGCGAAGACGGCATGACCGCCGATGTGTTTCCCTTTCCGATGAAGGATCTTCTGGAGATTTCTACCCTTATTACCAACACCGTGCCGGCGGTGGGGCGGGTAACCTACGATATTTCTTCGAAACCCCCTGCCACCATAGAGTGGGAATGAGAATGGCCGGCAATACCCCCTTGCGAGACTAGATAAGACCATCGTTTCTTTGACAAAAAGAAACTGAGAATGCTCGAAGGGCCGCTTACGTGGAGGGACTCGTTTGCCTTTGTTCGTGAAGAGAAAGAAGTCCTTTGCCCTCTTTGGGGGATGGGGGGCTTCTGTATGTACCCCACTGCACCCATTTTAAAACCTGGTCTATTCTTACCTCAAGTTCTCGGGCCTCGTACCAGGAGCCCGCTCCAGGGGTTTTAAAAAAGAGAGTCAGGAGATTGACAAGATATAGTTCTTTATCTATACTTTAGGCGTTTTAGCAGATATAAAGAAGGGGCTTATGCGGTATCACTTTGGAGAAAAAATTCGGGCCGTCCGGGAGCGGCGATCCATGACGCTCAAGGATGTGGCCGATCGGGCGGGGGTAAGCGAGAGCCTGGTTTCCCAGATTGAACGGAACCGAGTTTCTCCTGCCATTGATACCCTCCTTGCCCTGGTGGATGCCCTCGATATCGACCTGGAATACCTGTTTTCCGATTTCCGTCGAGAACGGGCGGTCCATGTGGTTCGGAGTAACGAGCGGGCCGTCTTTACCCGTCCGGGAGGGGTCCGATATGAACGGCTTGCCCAACTTGAAGGGGCTTCTCAGGGGATGGATGGGATTGAGGCCTACTGTATTACCTTGGAAGAAGGGGCTAAGACGGGTTCTAAAGAGTATGGTCACCGGGGCTTCGAATTGGGCATTATTCTCGAAGGCTCCGCGGATTTGACCATTGGGAACAAGGTGTACCATCTTGAAGCAGGGGATTCGGCGAGTTTTCGATCCGAAGCTCCCCATGTACTTGCCAATGTGGGAACCGGTGTCTTACGGGTTCTCTGGATTATCACTCCTCCGAAAGGAGAAATAGGAGCGTAGCCAATGAGCGGACAACCAAAAACGCTGGTTGAAAAGATATTCGATACCCATTTGATTGATAAGCCCTTTGGTCAGGCCTGGGTGCTTCGGCTGGACATGGTGTTCTGCCATGAGATTACCACACCGGTAGCCATTAATGATTTAGTAAGCCGGGGCATGGATCGGGTGTTTGATCCTACTCGGATAAAGGCGGTGATTGATCATGTGACGCCGGCGAAGGATTCAAAGACCGCCTTACAGGGCAAGATTCTCCGGGACTGGGCCCGCCGCCATGGTATTAAGGACTTTTTTGATGTGGGCCGTAATGGGGTCTGCCATGCCCTTTTCCCCGAAAAGGGCTTTGTTCGTCCTGGATACACCATTATCATGGGAGATAGCCATACCTGTACCCACGGGGCCTTTGGGGCCTTTGCGGCGGGCGTTGGGACTACCGACCTGGAAGTAGGTATTTTAAAAGGGGTTTGCGCCTTTAAACCTCCCCGGACCATGCGCATCAATTTGAATGGGAAGCTTGCCCCCGATGTAAGCGCCAAGGACGTGATTTTGACGGTGATTACTACCATTGGTGTGGCGGGGGCCACCGATCGGGTAATGGAGTTTCGGGGGCCGGTTGTAGATGCCCTGAGCATGGAAGGCCGGATGACCCTCTGTAATATGGCGGTGGAGGCGGGGGCCACAAGCGGTATCTGCATGCCCGATATGACTACCGTAGAGTACCTCTGGCCATTTATCGGTCCCGAAGGAGAGGCCCGCTATGGTACGAAAGAAGAGGCCCTGGAGGACTTTAAAAAGTGGTGGTCCGATCCCGATGCTTCCTATGAGTCGGTTATAGATATCGATTGTTCTACGATTCGACCCCTTTCTACTGTGGGATATAAGCCCGACCAGGTGGTGCCAATCGAAAAAATGGAAAAGATTTGGGTTGATCAAGTATATATTGGGTCCTGTACTAATGGCCGTATCGAAGATCTTCGGGAGGCCGCCCGGGTCCTTAAGGGGCGAAAGATAGCGGATACCGTGCGGGGAATTGTGTCTCCCGCAACTCCGGCGGTGTATGCCCAGGCCTTGCAGGAGGGAATCATCCAGATTTTTATGGATGCGGGATTCTGTGTCACCAATCCTACCTGTGGGGCCTGTCTAGGAATGTCTAACGGGGTTCTCGCAGAAGGAGAGGTTTGCGCTTCTACCACCAATCGGAATTTTTATGGCCGCATGGGAAAGGGGGGCATGGTGCATCTTATGAGCCCTGCCAATGCGGCGGCCACGGCGATTGCGGGGTATATTACCACCCCGGAAGCGCTGGGCATAGCGCCTGAAGCGTAAAGGAAATAAAAGAACTGGGTTTTTAAAGTGAATAATATGGGAAGGAGTAAACCATGAAGCAATTTGGTGGTCCCCTGTTGTTCTTGAATAGAAGCGATATCAATACGGATGAGATTATTCCCGCCAAGTACCTCACCGAAATTTCCAAAGAGGCCCTCAAGCCCTATTGTCTTGAGGATCTTAAACTGCCCGATTTTAATCCAAAAACCGATGTGCCGGGAAAGGCGGCGATCCTTACCCGGGCCAATTTTGGATGCGGGAGCAGTCGAGAACATGCCCCCTGGGCCCTTGAGGTAAACGGCATTAACGTGGTGGTAGCCGAAAGCTTCGCCCGTATTTTCCGTCAGAATATGTACAATTGTGGGCTTTTGGCCATCGATCTTCCTGCGGATACGATTGAAGATCTCTTCAAAACCTTTTATGGAAAACCTACCACCCTACAGGTTGATATAGAACAGGGCCATCTTACTTTTCTCTCTGAGGGTCTTGTGAAAGAAGTTCTTTTTACCCTGACCGATTTTGAACGGGCCCTGGTCAAAGCCGGTGGATGGGTCCAATTCGCGGCCGAGCGATATTAAAAAAGGTATTCCCGTAACCTACAGAGGCGACTGGAACTGCGGTCCCAGAGCAAAGAGGGCGAGCGTGTAAGAGGGAAAAGCCATTTTTTGCAGGAGGATGCCTATGTTTGCGACCATTGTGAACTGTGTAGCGGTATTGGTAGGAGCCTTGCTGGGACTTCTTATAGGACAACGGATTTCTGAATCCTATAAGCGGGTGGTGTTCGATGGCATTGGTATTATTACCCTCGTGATAGGCCTTTCTATGGCCCTGCCGAGCCAGCGGATCGTATACCTTGCCCTCGCTCTAATCATCGGTGGCCTGCTTGGAACCGCATGGGACGTGGATGGGGCCATTCTCCGATTAGGGCAACACCTTGAAAAATGGACCCTGAAACGTAATCGTTCTGGCGATGGTGCCCTTTCTTCTGAAGGTGCTTCGGCAGAGGGGAGCAAAGATTTTGGACACGCCTTCTTGAATGCCTCCGTCCTTTTTTGTGTGGGGGCTATGGCCCTGGTAGGCTCTTTTAAGGCCGGTACCGAGGGAGATTATACCCTTATCCTTACCAAGTCCGTCATGGATGGGTTTATGGCTATCCTTATGACGGCCGCTCTGGGAATTGGTGTGGCCTTTTCAGCCTTGCCAATTCTGGTATACCAGGGCCTTCTTACCTTACTTGCAGGCTCGGTGAAACCCTTTGTGAGTCCCCTCATGCTTTCGGAATTAAGTGGAGTGGGTGGCGCCATGGTGATGATGATAGGGTTTAACTTGCTTTCTCTTAAGACCATAAAGACCGCTAATTTCTTACCGGCCCTCCTGGTAATAGTGGGGCTGGTATTGTTAGATCCCCTGGTGATTCAGTTTGCTCATCTTGTGGGTATTGGTTGACAAATCAGGAATTCACCCTTACACTAGTAGCGTCTGGTGCGTGCCAGACTCTAATAAGATAACCCTATAGGGGAGGTTTTATGGCTAAGGTAGAACTAAAGGGTGTAAGCAAGGTCTACGAAGGCAATGTCCGGGCCGTAGACAATGCGAACATCACGGTAAACGACAAAGAATTTGTAGTCTTTGTTGGTCCATCGGGTTGTGGTAAATCGACGACCCTCCGGATGATTGCGGGGTTGGAAGATATTACCGAAGGGGAACTGTACATCGATGGAGAACTGATGAACGACGTGCCCCCCAAGGATCGGAATATCGCCATGGTATTCCAGAACTACGCCCTGTATCCCCACATGACCGTGTATGATAACATGGCCTTCGGTTTACGGATTAAGAAGGTGGATAAGGCCGAAATCGATCGGCGGGTTCATGAAGCGGCTCGAATCCTGGACATCGAAAAGTTCCTGGATCGAAAGCCGAAGGCCCTTTCTGGTGGTCAGCGGCAGCGTGTGGCCGTAGGACGGGCTATCGTTCGGAACCCGAAGGTATTCTTGTTTGACGAGCCCCTTTCTAACCTGGATGCGAAGCTCCGGGTACAGATGAGGGCTGAGCTTTCGGATCTGCACCTTCGTCTTAATGCTACAATGATTTACGTTACCCACGACCAGGTAGAAGCCATGACTATGGCGAGCAAGATCGTGGTTATGAAGGATGGAAAGATCCAGCAGATTGGGTCCCCCCTCTATCTCTATAACCATCCTATTAATAAGTTTGTTGCGGGGTTCATTGGTTCGCCCCCTATGAACTTCCTCAGTGTAAAAGTGCTGGAAAAGAATGGATCGATCATCCTTGATGAAGGGTCTTTCGAAGTAAAGCCGATGGACGAGCACGTGAAGTATCTTAAAAAGTATGTGGGTAAAGAGATATTCTTTGGTATCCGCCCGGAGGATCTTACCTACGTGGAAAGCCCAGCAGCATCTAACAATATCCCCGTTAAAATAACGGTGGTAGAACCCCTGGGGGCGGATATTCATCTCTGGCTTACCACTAAGACCCAGCCCCTCGTAGCTCGCACCGAGCCCCATCATACCTTCCATGTAGGAGATCAGGTGAACTTTGTTCCCCATATGGAAAAGGCCCACTACTTTGATAAGGATACGGAACTTTCCATCCTGGCGGAAATCGAACAGGAGCCGCAGCAATAATAACAGCCCGGCAAAAGGGTTCTTTTTATAGGAGAAATAAGGGCTACTCTTCGGGGTAGCCCTTTTTGTTGATCCAGGGTTGATAAATCTATCCTTATGAAAAACTTTGTTTTAAAAGGAGGGGCTCTTTTTTCCCCATTTTAAATATTAGGAAAAGACGGAACAGAGTCCGTATCTTAAATCTGTTTAAACAAATGATGAATTTTTTGTAAAACACGTAAAAATAATTTGAATTCTTAATTTGAAGTGCTATATTTGTAGTACTATGAGCATGGACGCGGAACAACTACGAACCCATCGGATGGGGACAGAACGGTTTGAGGTTAAAAAGACAACAAAGAAAAAAATAGCTAATTCTTTACATGGAAATCAAAAAAAGAACAAGACCAAAAAGGAAGCGGATCCCCTGGCCATGTACCTAAAACAAATTTCCCGTTATCCCCTGCTTTCTATGCAGGATGAGCAGATGATAGGGGAAAAAATTGTTACCCTGCGAAAAAAGATAGAAGACCTAGATCGCCAGTATGCAGGGGATCCTCAGAATGAAGCCTACCGAAAAGAACGGGCTACTCTAGAAGCTTCCTTACGGTCTTATAAAAACAAGATGATAAATTCAAACCTACGGCTGGTGGTTTCTATCGCCAAGAATTATCAGCACCGAGGGCTTTCTCTTCTCGATCTTATTGAGGAAGGCAATATAGGTCTTATAGAGGCGGTGGAGCGCTTTGATTATACCCGGGGCTGTCGTTTTTCTACCTATGGAACCTGGTGGATCCGACAGGCTATTATTAAGAGTCTTGCCGACAAGGGACGGGTGATCCGCATCCCTATCCACATGCTGAATACGATCAAGAAGTGCTTTTATGTGGCAAAACAATTAACCCAGGACCTTGGGAGAGATCCCAGCGAAACGGAACTTTCCGAGTATATGGGGGTGTCGTCCCATAAGGTAAAGGAAATCATGGCCCTTTCTCAGGAAACTACCAGTTTGGATACCACCGTGGATGACGAAAACATTACCCGCCTCTCTGATCTTATCAAAGATGAAACCAATGAGGATCCCTTTGATACGGTATTTTCCATGGCCTTGCAGGAAACCCTGGAGGGGGTGCTGTCCCATCTTTCGGAGCGGGAAGTAAAGATTATAAAACTTCGTTTTGGCCTTACCGGGGAAGGGCCCCTTACCCTCGAAGAAACGGGAAAAATTTTAGGCATAACCCGAGAACGGGTGCGGCAAATCCAGGAAAAGGCCATTATGAAGCTCCGTAACCTTAAACAGTTAAACGATTTTGTTGAACGGGTGTAGACTTCCTCCGCCCTTTACAGTCGTTTGAGGCAGATAAGAAAGAGTTCCATGCAAAGGCGGGCGTCGTCTTCGGCCCGGTGGGCCTCTTTTGCTACCAGGCCAAGACTGGCCGCGAGATCCTGGAGGTTGTAGCGACTCTGGTTGGGAAAGAGTTCCTTGGCAAGGATCCGGGTATCTACAATGGCATGGGGGAGCGCTGTGTAAGGGGGATGCCACAGGGGACTTTTGGGAGCATCAGAGGGAAAGTCTGCGGGAGAAGGGGTGTTTTTCTCTTCCGGTGAGAATAAGAGCTCTTCCTGCGATGATCTTTGACGTTGCGCTTCCTGGGCAATTCGTTCTAATTCCCCTTGAATGAAGGAAACATCGAAGGGAGCATTGTGGGCTACCAGGATACCCCCTTCAATAAAACGAAGAAAATCGGGCAATACTTCTACTGCCGTGGGTTTCCCTGCCAGCATGGCATCGGTGATGCCGTTGACCTTGCCTGCTTCTTCGGGCATGGGAATGCCCGGGTAGATCAATGTGGAAAAGCGGGAGATAATTCCCCGTTCATCAAATTTTACGGCCCCGATTTCTACGATCCGATCTTGCTTTGGGTCTAATCCGGTGGTTTCGGTATCGAAGGCGATACAGACTTGCTTCCACCGGCCCTGCGTCTGGTCCAGTGAGGGGGAAAAAGCCTCCCCAGCTTTCGTTAGTTCTGGGGAAGCAAAAAGCTGTCCTTTGAGCCAATCGTAGGTGCCCACTAATTACCTATCACTTTTCGGATATCTGCTTCGATAGCCGCTAGTTTAGCTGTAACCGTCGCCCGAGCGGCTTCAAGATTTCCATTTTCCACGGGAGCGCAGCAGCTGGCGTAAAATTTTATTTTGGGTTCGGTACCACTGGGTCGGGCACTGACGATAGTCCCATCTTCCAGAAAAAACTGAAGCACATTACTTTTGGGTAAGTCCACAGGATCGGTTTTTTCCGGTTGATCCGGGTATTTCCATACCGATTCCTGGATATCCCGAACTTTACTCACCCGTATTCCTCCCAAGGTTTGGGGCGGATTCTTTCGGTACTCTGCCATGATTCCTGCCATGATGGCAGGTCCCTGGGGGCCTTCAAAGTATTTGGAGATTCCGATTTCTTGCCAGTAGCCGTGTTCCCTATAGAGTTCCTGGAGACGATCCAGCAGGCTTTTGCCTTTACTACGCCAGTACAGGGTCATTTCTGCTGTAAGGGCCGCAGCTGAAACCCCATCTTTATCCCGGACCTCTGGTTCGATAAGGTACCCGTAACTTTCTTCGGTTCCAAAAACCACGGTGTATCCCTGGCCATCGATTTCGGTTTTGCGCCAGATGTCGGCAATCCATTTAAAACCGGTAAGACATTCAAAGCAAACGGCACCGTAACTTTCGGCCACCCGTTTTTGCATTCCCGTGGTCACGATAGAATTGATCATGGCAGGTTTGGGCGGCATTTTCCCCACTTCTTTTAGGGAGAGGAAAATATAGTCTGCTAACAGGGTGCCTAATTGGTTTCCTGTTACCAGTGCAAAATTTCCATTTTTGTCGGGGACCGCTATGCCAAGCCGGTCCGCATCAGGATCTGTGGCCATAACCACATCGGCCTTAACTTTTTTTCCCAACTCAAGGGCCATGGTAAGGGCCGCCGCTTCTTCGGGGTTAGGATAGGCAACGGTAGGAAAATTCCCATCCGGTTCCCGTTGTTCAGGTACGGTGATCACCTGTAGACCAAGGCTTCCCAGCACTGCTTCGACATGCAGGGCTCCTGTCCCATGAAGGGGGGTATACACAATTTTTACTTCCCTGGCTTTTTCTTTGATAAGCTGAGGCCGGAACAGGTGACGCCGTATCATTTCCTGATAAGGCTCGTCTATTTCTTTATCAATTATGGAGATGAGGCCTTGAGAGAGGGCTTTGTCTTTATCGAGTTCCTGAATGGTGGTCACCTGGTTTACTTCGTTGATAATGCCCTCGTCGTGGGGGGGGATAACCTGGGCCCCATCATTCCAGTAGGCCTTATATCCATTATATTGGGGGGGGTTATGGCTCGCGGTGATCACCACCCCTGTATCACAATGGAGAGTGCGGATTGCAAAGGAAAGCTCCGGCGTAGGACGAAGGGAAGAAAAAACGTAGGTTTTTATGGCATTCCCCGCAAGCACACAGGCGGTTGCCTCGGCAAACTCTTTAGAGTAGCGCCGACTGTCATAAGCGATAACTGCCGAAAGCTTCCCTGCCCGGTGTTTTTCAGGGAACGTTTTGATAAGGTAGTTCGCAAGCCCCTGGGTAGCCCGTTTTACCACATAGGAATTCATCCGATTAAATCCACCGCCGATGATACCCCGCAGTCCTCCGGTACCAAACTCAAGATCCCGATAAAACCGGTCTTCCAGCTCTTTCCAGTCTTCTCTTTTTAAAAGATCCTCTACTTCTTGCCGAAAGCGGCTGTCCTGTTCCTCTTGAAGATAGCGGTGGGCCTTCTTTTTTATTTCTTCCTTATCCATAAATTCCTCCGTTTTCAGTTGGGTAGTAGTATAAAAGGAAAAGGGCAGGGGACGCAAGCCATGGGGACCACCTTTTTATTTTCAGAATATTTATTACAAAATAAGGTTATTTGTTAAAGGACGGCTTGCATAAGAATCGATATTTTTGGTACTGTAAAACTGAATATCCGAATATTGGAGGCCCTATGACAATACTAGAGATGTTCGAGCAAAGCGGGATCCTTACCCTGCTCGGCATGGGAGTGGTGTTTGGCTTCCTGGTTATCCTTGTTCTTTTTATGAATCTCGTAGCCTGGATTATCCGGCTTCTTGGATGGGATAAGGACGAACAGGAATCCAATGGTTCGACTGCAGCAGGTGCTGCTGCTTCGGCGGCCGGTGGGGCCGCGGTCGTAGCTGCAATTACCGCTGCGGTGAATGAATATCGTAAGACTCACCAGTAGTATAAGGAGTTTTGTATGGCAAAGGTTCAATTAACAGATTTAGTACTGCGGGATGCCCATCAATCATTGCTTGCTACCCGGATGACCACTGCAGACATGGTCCCAGCCCTTCCTATGCTGGATAAGGTAGGCTATTTTGCTCTCGAAGCGTGGGGCGGAGCCACCTTTGATTCTTGTATTCGCTTTTTGAACGAAGATCCCTGGGATCGGCTTCGGCAGCTCAAAAAGGGACTTCCCAATACTAAAATCATGATGCTCCTTCGGGGACAAAACCTGCTTGGCTATCGTCACTATGCGGACGATGTGGTTACTAAGTTTGTAGAGGCTGCCGCAAAGAACGGGGTAGATGTGTTCCGGATCTTTGATGCCGTAAATGATCCTCGAAACTTTAAGGCTGCTACCGAGGCGGCTAAGAAAACCGGTAAGCATGTCCAGGCTGCCATATCCTATGCTACTACCCCCTTCCATACTATCCAGTCCTATGTAGACCTGGCAAAACAACTTGCCGACGAAGGAGTAGACTCCCTCTGTATTAAAGATATGGCAGGTCTCTTGAAACCCTACGACGCCTATGACCTCGTAAAGGCTATCAAGAAAGCCGTGGACTTGCCTATTGAAATACACTCCCATGCTACCACGGGTATGTCGGTGGCTACCCTTACCAAGGCTGCCGAAGCAGGGGCGGAAATCCTTGATACGGTAATCTCATCCCTTGCTATGGGGACGAGCCACAGTCCTACCGAAACCATGGTAGAAATATTCAAGGGGACCCCCTACGATACGGGACTCGATACGAATCTGCTCCTTGAAATTGCGGCCTATTTCCGGGAGGTCCGGAAAAATTATAAGAAATTTGAATCCAGTTTCCTTGGGGCTGATACGCGGATCCTGGTATCTCAGGTACCGGGGGGTATGCTCTCGAATCTGGAGAGCCAGCTCAAAGAACAGGGCGCTTCCGATAAGATCGATGAGGTGCTCAAGGAAATTGCGGTGGTGCAGAAAGATTTTGGCTATCCACCCCTTGTAACTCCTACGAGCCAGATTGTGGGTACCCAGGCGGTCTTTAACGTGCTTTTCGGTCGGTATAATAAGCTTACCGCCGAATCGATCGATCTTTTGGTGGGGCGCTATGGAAAATGTCCTGCACCGAAGAATCCTGAGGTTGTTAAGAAGGCCCTGGAAGCGGCAAAACTGGATAAGGAAATCACCCACCGGCCTGCTGACGATATCCCCAATGAATTTTCTAAATTGGAAGAAGAAACAAAGAAAATCCTGGGGACTTCTACGGTGTCGGTGGAAGACGTCCTTACCTATGCGATGTTCCCCAAAATTGCCCCCGATTTCTTTAAGAAACGCGATCAAGGACCGGTTAAATTTACAGCCGAACCTGAAGCGCCCAAGGTTCCTGCGGCAGCGGCCACCGCGGCAGGACAGGCTGCTAAGTATGTGGTCAATGTAAACGGTGCGGACTATACGGTCATTGTTCGGCCAGAGGGAACCCTCGCGGTAAGTCCTGCTCCTACGGCTGCCGCTGCCCCCGCTCCTGTTGCTGCTCCTTCCGGTGGTCAGGTTATCGAGGCTCCCGTGGCGGGAACTATCATTAAACATGTGGCCAATGAAGGTTCTACGGTAAGTGCCGGCCAGACCATCATGATCATTGAATCTATGAAGATGGAACTGGAAATTAAGTCTACCGGTAGTGGTGCGATCCATTTCCTGGTAGGTCCGGGTACTCAGGTAGCAGCCCATCAGCCAGTGGCAGAACTGAAATAAGGAGAATACGTCGATGCCAGTACTAGCACAGAAAAAAGCCGCCTGGGTGACGAAGGTTGTTCTGGTGATGCTCACCGTCGCCTTTGTATTCTCTTTTATGGGGCGGGTTGTTGCCCAGGCTGCCGAAGGTCAGAGCACTGAAGTGGTAGCGGGTGATGCAGCCGCTTCTTCTGGTGGAAATTCCCAGCCTGCTTCTTTCCATAATCCGGCCGGTATTATTCGGGGAAGCGAAAACATAAAGAAGATTTCCATCGCTGAGTTTGCCAGGAATATTCTGGAAACAACGGGGCTGTATGCCTTCTTTGTAGATTCAAAACAGAAGACTACCCCCGCGGGCGACCCAATAACGGTCTGGGGTTGGGAAGAGCTTTTGATGATTATCGTGGGCTTCGTGATCATCTACTTGGGGGCTGCAAAAGGCTTTGAGCCGCTTCTCTTGATTCCTATCGGCTTCGGGACTGTTTTTGTCAACATTCCCCTGGCAGGAATGGGGGATGCTCCCCATGGGTTCCTCCATATTATTTATGAGTCGGGGGTAGGGAACGAGTTTTTCCCCCTTATCATCTTTATGGGAATTGGGGCCCTTACCGATTTTGGTCCGCTTATCGCGAATCCCAAGACTGCCCTTCTTGGAGCGGCTGCTCAGTTTGGGGTATTTGCAACCCTCTTTGGGGTTACCGCCTTTAACTTTATTCCCGGCTTTGATTTCAACCTGAAAGAGGCCTGTGCCATCGGTATTATTGGAGGTGCCGATGGCCCGACCACTATTTACATTGCGGCAAAGCTTGCTCCCCATTTACTGGCAACTGTGGCGGTAGCAGCCTATTCATATATGGCCCTGGTGCCGGTTATCCAGCCTCCTATCATGAAGGCCCTTACCACAGAACACGAACGAAAAATCAGAATGAAACAATTACGCCATGTGTCAAAAGTGGAAAAGATCTTATTCCCTGTTTCGGTATTTGCTCTTTCTATCCTCCTTATTCCATCGGCGGCGCCCCTTATTGGTTGTCTCATGTTTGGGAACTTTATCCGGGAAATTGGGGTGGTCGATCGGCTTTCGAAGACCCTTCAGAATGAGTTACTCAACATTGTTTCTATTTTCCTTTCCCTTGGGGTTGGAAGTCAGATGACCCCCGAAAAATTCCTTAATCCAGCCTCTCTTTCGATTGTTTTCCTGGGACTTTTTGCGTTTGCCGTTGCGACTGCTGCGGGTATCCTGGTGGCTAAATTTATGAATCTTTTCCTTAAAGAAAAGATAAATCCCCTTATTGGTTCTGCAGGGGTTTCGGCGGTGCCTATGGCAGCCCGGGTTTCTAACAAGGTTGGACTTGAAGCAGATCCCGGTAATTTCCTTATCATGCATGCCATGGGACCCAACGTGGCAGGTGTGATCGGTACAGCCATCGCTGCCGGGGTTATGATTGCGGTCTACGGAGGCTGATGAATTAGTGAGAAATTTTGTATAAACTGAGACGAGAACATTGAGACGATGGCCACCCCTTCCAAAGGGGTGGCCTTTTTATTTGGATTCGGGCGTAAACATGGATAGACGAAATAAAAAGGTCGTATCTTTAGGTAACAGTGATGTTTTATAGTGACAAAAGGAAAGCTTTTGTTTTATAGTGATGCTATGGCAGAAAAACTTCCAAAGCCAGCGTGGATTCGACTTAAAACCAGTGAGGGTCCGCACTGGCACAGGGTAAGAGACACGGTGGAACGCTATGGGCTCCACACGGTGTGTGAAGCGGCCCTTTGTCCAAATCGGGGTACCTGTTGGGGATGTGGCACTGCCACGTTCATGATCCTTGGTTCGGTATGTACGCGGGCCTGTCGTTTTTGTGCGGTCCCTCATGGCAAAAAAGGAGAGCCCCTTCGTTCTGATGAGCCAGAAGCTTTAGCTGAGGCAGTGGTCCAGCTCCAGCTTCGCTATGTGGTGCTTACGTCTGTAGATAGGGACGATCTCCCTGATAGGGGGGCTTCCCACTATGCTTCCTGTATTAGGGCAGTTAAAAAAAGAAATCCCTCAGTTGTGATAGAAGTTCTCATCCCTGATTATCAACAAGAAGAATTAGAGGATATTATCGCCGCAGGACCAGAGGTCGTTGCTCACAATATCGAGACGGTGCCCTCTTTGCAGGGCGTACGGGATAAACGGGCGAGTTATGAAAAGAGCTGTGCCACTCTAAAGATCGCAAAGGACATGGGTGCTTCCTGTACAAAAACAAGCATACTCCTTGGATTGGGAGAGGAACGAGAAGAAGTTCTCTATACGATGAAAGCCCTACGGGCCCTGGGGGTAGATATCCTTGTGCTTGGACAGTATCTCCAGCCAACGGGGCAGCAGATTCCGGTGATCCGTTATGTAGAACCGGGGGAATTTGAGGAATATCGAAGGTGGGCTTTAGAAATGGGCTTTTCTGCGGTGGTTGCAAGCCCCCTTGCTCGGACTAGTTATCAGGCCCTTGAAGTGTGGCGAACAACAAAGTTAGAGAAAGAGGTTGGTTTGTTTTCACAAAAAATAAGCCAGGTATGAGGTAAGACCGAACTTCTAGGGGGCACCTTACAGAGGCAGGATGTTCATGATTTTTTCTTTTGTGGGGAAAAAAGAGAATACAAAATTGATTCGAGGTACCGTCGAGCTTACCTTAGATGGTTGTATCAAACATATTCAGATACGGGGAGATTTTTTTATCTATCCCGAAGATGCTCTGGAATATATAGAAAAATCACTTGAGGGCAGTTCCCTTTCTGACGTAGCACGACGATTTTCTTGGGCCCTCGAAGAATGTGGCGCTGAAGCCCTTGGTATTAACGGAGAGGCTCTTCAGATAATTTTACAGGAAGCCTTCCATTCTCAGGATAAGCCGGCTAAGGAGGGTCGATAGTGTCCTATCAGTTTCGTCTTATTATAGATACCCTGCACGATGCATTTTACAACATGGGAATGGATCTCGCTCTTTTAGAATCGGTAAGGCAAAGAAAAACGCTTCCTACCCTCCGATTGTATGGCTGGAAACCCCAGGCGGTCTCTATCGGCTATTTTCAGGGAATCGAAGAAGAAGTGGATATCCCGGCCTGTGAATCTCGGGGAATTTCGGTGGTCCGACGGTTAACCGGCGGTGGGGCCGTCTTTCATGATCAAGAGGTTACCTACAGTATTGTGATTCCCCTTGATCATCCCTTAGCTTCTTATTCTATTCAAGAGTCATACGCTGTTTTGTGCCAGGGAATCATAAAAGCTTTAGAAAAATTGAATATACGAGCCACCTTCGTTCCTATCAATGATATCGTATGTGAAGGAAAAAAGATTTCAGGCAATGCTCAGACCCGAAAACAAGGAGGCCTATTACAGCACGGGACATTACTTCTTTCTGTCAATGTGGACCTTATGTTCGAATTACTGAAGGTCCCTCAGGAGAAAGCCCGGGGACGGCATATCCAGGAAGTAAAAGAACGGGTTACCGCTTTGGACGTCCTTTTAGGAAGGCCTGTTTCTTTCAGAGAAGCCCAGGAAGTCTTAACAGAAGGATTTGCGGAGGCCCTTAATCTGCAATTTAAACAGGAAGAGCCACAACAAAATGAAATCGAAGAGGCTTACAAACTGGCAAGAACCTTTTTTTCTAGTTCGGAATGGAATTTTAAGCGCCGATAATAAGGTTGATAATTAAGATGGAAGGACTATGAAAAAAACTCAATTTATTTTTTTCTTCCCTTTATTAGTTGGACTTTCGGTGTATCTCGAGAGTCAGACACCAGGCAAAAGGGTCCAGAGTCCTTCTGGTGGAGCTTCTTCTTCTCAGAATGCAGGGGCGCAGAAAACAGTTTTTCCCTTTTTTTTCCTTTACTCTTTCGGTATTACCCCTTCTGAATGGAATCCCCTCTGGCCCGCCCTTTTGCCTCCCGATAGCTTAACGGCTAATAGTCAAGAGCGGTCTTATCTACAGATCACCATTACCGGAAAAGATCTAGAATACCAACTCCGTTTTGGAAAAGATGGGAAACCACTGAAAATTCCCTTTTTTTATGGTGAGTCTTCTCAGTATCTTCAATTTAAATGGGATAGTCAGGGAAATCTTGAAAAACTTTCTCTGAGTTCGAATTCAGGAAAAGAGGAAACCCTGTACCAGGTTATTCAACGGGAGGGAGAAAAAATAGCGGAGCTTGTGTATCAGAAAGAAGGGGAAATTTTTTTCATTTATCTTACAATACGTTCTGAAGAAGTCGAGGAAGTCTGGTATACGCCAGAAGGGGATCCTCATATTGTTTTCCGTTTTCTTGGCCCGGCAGGCCTTATCTATAAAATTGAACAAACCTCAGAAGAGGGTACAACAGATTTTCTTGTTCGGGAATATACCAGTTTCTTAAAACCCTCCTTTGAAGCATGGAAGGATACAACCTACGAGGTCCTGTATGCTAAGGAAAATCCCCGCTATGTTCGCATGAAGGCCTTGCAAAACGGTGCTTCTGGGGAAGTGCAAAATCCACCTGGTGGGATGCCTCTTGTGGAGGAGCAGAAAAAAAGCAAGGAAGAACAGTGGTGGTATCAATATGATGAGCGGGGGAGACTGGTACGGCTCGTATATCCTGACAGGGAGTATCGCTATGAATATGAAGATGACCGAAAGGGGCTGTGGGTCCGCTGTAGGATTACGCCCTATATTCCCCGTTTGGGAGGTATGGTTCCCTTACAGCCCATTGAATTGACCCGGGTGATAAGCTACGGCAAGGAGTAACACATCATTATGCAAGATGCTACAAGTTGGCGAGACGTATTATATACAAAAACCTTTGAAGCGGAAATTCGGGGCCTTGAGCGTCGGCGGGCCTATGATCCTTCCTGTTCTATTGAAGATTTACGGGCTACCCTGCAACACCTCTACCATATGGAAGGGGCCGACTGGGGAGGGCGAGGGGAACTTCAGGATATAGTCCTGCGGGCCACCATTGCAGCCTACGAACAGGTTATTGCCGAATGGGAAGTGGAATTAAAAAGAAAAGAAGAATGAGAAGAATAATCCTCCCCTCTTGAGAGGCTTTTTTTTCTTCCTTTTAAGAATTCTTTTCCAATCCCTTTTTCCCAAGATTCCGATGGCTTATCATGTGCTTGAGGAGCCCCATTCGTGATATTCTTTAGCTGAAGCACAAACCACAACACTTCTTAATACACCCGGGGAAGAGGGGCTCCGTCGTAGCTCAACCAAATCTTCCTGAAATGTAGTTTTCGGTCCGCTCATCCTTAGGATTAAAGAAAAGTTCCTTTGTGGGGGCATACTCAATCATTTCCCCATTCAGGAAGAAAGCGGTATAATCAGAAATACGGCCTGCCTGTTGCATGTTGTGGGTTACGATAATAATGGTATACCGCTGTTTGAGTTCTTCCATAAGATCTTCAATCCGGGCCGTCGAAATGGGATCGAGGGCACTGGTGGGCTCATCCATCAGAAGAATTTCTGGTTTTACCGCAATGGCCCGGGCAATACACAGTCGCTGTTGTTGTCCGCCCGATAATGCAAGGGCGCTCTGTTTTAGCTTGTCCTTTACTTCATCCCAGAGGTATACGGCCCTGAGGCTCGATTCTACCAGTTCATCCATGTTGCCGGTGTATCCATTGATACGGGCCCCCCAGGCTACGTTTTCGTAAATGGACTTAGAAAACGGATTGGGCTTTTGAAATACCATCCCGATCCAGCGTCGAATTCTGGTGGGATCCACATCGGGATGATAAATGTTCAGCCCATGAAATAGAATTTCTCCTTCTAATCGGGTATTCGGTATAAGTTCGTTCATGCGGTTAATAGCCCTGAGGGCGGTGCTTTTTCCGCAACCGGAGGGCCCGATAATTGCCGTGACCTTCCGTTTCTCAAAATTGAGCGATACGTTTTTTACTGCCTGGAAATCACCGTAGTAAATGCTTACGTTTTTGAATTCCACTGCATAGGGATACTCTGCATTCGGATCAAAGGTTAAAGTGTTCTGTGCGCTCATTTAGGCTAACCTCTTTTCTTTGCGATATTTGTTCCGTAAAATAATTGCGGTGGCATTTAAAGAAAGCAACAAAATCAATAATACGATAATTGCTGCTGCCGCAGCGTTTTTCCATTCGATCTGGGGGCGACTGGTCCACTGATAGATTACGATGGGAAGGGTGGTGAATTTTGAAAAAATCCCTGAGGGATCCTGGGTTAAAAAGGCTGAAGCCCCTACCACCACAAGAGGAGCAGTTTCGCCGATTGCCCGGCTTATAGCAAGGACGGTTCCCGTAAGAATCCGATCGATACTAACGGGGAGAACATGGTGCCAAATTGTTTGCCAGGTCGTAGCTCCTACCGATAAACTCGAATGGCGTAAGCTGTTGGGGACCGCTTTAAATGCTTCCTGGGCGTTAATAATGATTGTAGGAAGTATGAGGATTCCCAAAGTAAGTCCCGCTGAGAGAATGGTTCTTCCATTAGCGACAGTATTATCGGTAAGAACTCCGAATAGTGCCCCTGAAGTAACCGGTTCGAGGTATCGGACGAATACCGCAAGGCCTAACATCCCATAAATGATAGAGGGGACCCCCGCCAGGTTATAAATATTTAATTGAATAAAACGATTAAGGGCCGTATCGGTGGCGTATTCTTCTAGATAGATAGCCGCTCCAATACCTATAGGGAAGGCAATAAGAATGGCAATCAAAATGGTCAGAAACGATCCAATTAAAGCTCCCCGAATCCCTGAGTGAATAGCCAACGCTTCTTGTGATGAAACAACAAAATTCCAGTTTATCCACGATCTAAATACCAGCCGGCCCTGAGGGAAATTGTTTTCCTGCCATTCCCGTATTCTGGGATATTGGGTTATGCTTTCCCACAGGGACCAGGTTCTCCGTACCTGGGGATTAATAACTTCTTCTTCGATTGTCTCTAAAAGTTCGTGATTACTGCGATCTACAAAGGGTTTTTCATTATCTAATTTTATAAATAAACGCCGGGATATGTTTTGTTGAATGATTTTAACCAAGGTTTCTTTAGGAAGATTTTCGAGCGGGACTCCATTTTGGCTGAGATCTTCTGGGTTAATTTTATTCTCTAAAGCCACATACCCAAAGGCATTGTTTACGATGCTTACAAGAAGAGTTGTTAGGGCAAAAATAGAAAAAAGCGTCGCTATCATAAAAAAGGTAAGCCATCGTTTCCCTTTTTTCTGTCGCTCTTCCAGGCGAAGATCAAATTCCTGTTTCATTCGTAGATCTCCCGATATTTCTTAATGATTCGCCGACTTAGAATGTTCAAACCCAGGGTGATGAAAAAAAGCACGAGGCCGATTGCAAAAAGACTCGTATAATCCAAAGAACCATAACTGAGATCTCCCCCTGAAATGCGTACAATATGGCCTGTCATGGTTTCAGCGGCTTTAAAGGGATTAAACGTGAAATTCGGCCCTGCGCCCGCTGCGAGGGCCACAATCATGGTCTCTCCTACTGCTCGAGAGAGTCCCAGAATAAAGGCTGCCGCAATACCTGAAAAAGCTGCGGGCACTACTACCTGGAGGGTTACCTCTAGTTTTGTGGCCCCCATCGCAAGGGCTCCTTCCCGTAGTGACGTAGGAACTGAACTAATAGCATCTTCACACATCGATGCGATGAGAGGAAGAATAAGAATACCCATAACAAGTCCCGCACTGGCGGTGTTATATACTTCTACGATTTCTTTGCCAAAGATAGATTGAAGCAGGGGGGTCATCACGGTAAGAGCAAAATACCCATATACAACCGTGGGAATCCCTGCGAGGATTTCTAGAATAGGTTTTAAGGTTTCTCGAAGAGTGGTAGGGGCATATTCACTCAAATAGATAGCGGCCATGAGCCCTAAGGGGAGGGCTACCATCATGGCAATGCTACTAGTCATGAGCGTTGCGTTTACCAACGGCCAGATACCAAAATTGTGAATCTGAGGTTGCCATTCAAAGGTCCCGAAAAATTCAGCCAAGGAAACTTCTTTGAAGAAACTCCAGGACTCTCGTACAAGCGTTACTATAATGCCAAGGGTTGTAAAAACAGAGAGGGCCGCACAAAAAAATAGGAAAATATAAATAAATAATTCTCCTATGTGGATTTTTCTTTTTAATGAAAAAGACCCGTTCTCATCTGTGTGTTGCATGTATTTCTCGTCCTATTCAAAAAATACTGACAGGATGTGACATCCTGTCAGTGCTATGTAATCTTCGTTACAGTAAAGGAATTATTTCATTGCTTCAAGCCAGGTCTTCTTTGCCTTAAGAAGCTCTTCTTTGGGTGCGGGGAAGAACCCGTGGGCCTTTACTTCTTCATTTACGTAAGTGAGATAGTAAGCGATAAACGCCGCTACCTGAGGTTTGTTTTTCATGATAGTAGGATCAGAGTAAATGAAAAGGGGCCGAGCGAAAGGTTTGTAAGTTCCTTTGTTTACTGTTTCATCACTAGGAGCAACCCCATTAATAGCTAGTGCGGTAAGTTTATCCTTGTTTTCCGCATAGTAGGAGTATCCAAAAAAACCGATCGCATAGGGACTGCCGGTAATACCCCGTACCAGGACGTTATCATCTTCGGAAAGCTGTAAGTTCTTGGCTTTTAAGAGGGGTTCCTTGTTTTTCTTAAAGGTTTCTTCCACAAAGTAGTCGAAGGTTCCTGAGTCGGTTCCTGGGATAAAGCGGAGAATTTCGTTTTTCGGCCATTCAGGACGTACATCGGACCAGTAAGTTGCGGTGGAGAATATGGCGGCCAGTTCTTCCATAGTAACATCTTTTACAAAGGTGTTAGATTTACTCACGCAAATGGTAAGAGCATCAGTAGCAACTCTAAATTCTACAGGACTTCGGCCAATTGCTTTGGCCCAATCGATCTCCTTTTGTTGAATGGCCCGGCTAGCATTTGCTATATCAGTTTCGCCGGTTTTGCAGAACCGTTCAAAGCCCGCTCCAGAACCAATTACGTCAATGGTAAGCTGATCCTTGTATCCTTCTTTCTTGAAGCGAGCGGCGATGGTTTCAGAAAGGGGTGCAACAGTAGAAGAACCAGCCGTAATGATGTTCCCTTTTACCTTACTGGGATCAACGCCGGGAAGCAGTCCATCCGGATCATCCGATACCGGATCCTGCCAGGGATACTGAAGCTGTACGGCGGGTTTTTGCGCTTGTTGCTGAGTTGTCTGCTGACTACCCTGCTGCTGAGCCCCACTAGCAAAGGTGAGAGCGGTTATCCCTACCAAAAGGGAAACGACACCAATCATCTTTTTCATACCTGTCCTCCTATGAACTCATTAAAAGGAATACTCCTTTTAGGTTACACAAAACCTACCTACCTTCTGTATGGGAAAAGTGAGAGATTTGTTAAAAAATGGTTAATTCTCTGGTGATGTTTTTTATTTATAAGGGGGAATGTAACCTTTTTATGCCTCTACTGTTTATATACTGATAGTTGGTAAAAAACAACTATCCATCTCATTCCTCCTTTCCTTTTTATATGGCTCCCCGGGTTTTCCTCCTTTTACCGGGGAGCTTTCTTTTTTAAAAAATATTTTTGACATCTACCGTAATGTTTTGTATGTTTAATATACCATATGCCCAGAATGGGGGCTGAACACAATGGTAAAGAGGGGAAGTTATGGAAGTAGGTGAGGCGATTGTGCGACTTCGCAGGCTGGTAGAAGCAAGTCATGTGGGCCTGTTTACTACCATAGATCGTCGGAACTATCCCCGAAGTCGTTGGATGACCCCGGTTATTTTTTCTGAGCGGCCTCAACTTCTCTATGCCCTTACAGATCCTCGTTCAAAGAAAATAGAGGATCTCTCTGTTCATAAACAGGTAGAATGGACCTTTCAGAGTACCGTGCTTAATGAGGTAATTTCTTTATATGGCACTGCTACGGTGATTGCTGATCCTGCTCTACGGGAACGAATTATCGTCGAAATTGGTAATTATTTGCCTGTTTTCTGGCGTTCCTTTAATAGCGAACAGATACATAACCTGGTAATCATCGAAACCGAAATAGAAGGTATTTCCTGTTTTTATCCTTTTAAGAACGAGCGGTTTTCCCACCACTTTGGGTGAATGGTGAGTGCTTGATCGCCAAAAAGGGGAAGCCTTTTCCAGTCTTAAAAGCCTCACCTATTGTTAGTTTAGATGTTTTGGCTGAGAAGACTCCCCTGGCATGAATTCGGGAAAGCAGTAAACAGCTATTCCCGTCGTTTGGTCTATTTCGATATAGGCACTCCCTTTCCGGACACAGGCATCGAGGGCCTTTTCTGCTGTTTCAAGAGACACGTTCAGTTCCATCGCTAGTTGGGCGATGCTGATCTTGCCACCCCTATCGGAGGCCGCCTTAAGGGCCTTGACGGGTAAAAGGGGGTCCATGGGAGTAGCTTCGGCCTCTTCTTTTTTTTCTACCCTGCGAAAAAGACTTTTTAACGCCCCCCAACGAACACGTCCACTACTATCTCTTTCTGCTCGGAGAAAAAGCCCTGTTCCAATCAACAAAAAACCTAGGATGAAGGCGGATGGCCCTACCGTAGGTATGGGACGGGGAGCCCAGAAATTCGCTATGTTGAGAATTCCCAGGATGATAAAAAAAATTCCAAAAAAGCGGCCGATTTTCATGTTCTTTCCCTTACTTTTGTAGTATTTTTATAGCATACTTCATGGACCCCTACAAGGAGGGTTGCATGGGAAAAAAAGCAAGCCTTGAAGCAATTATCCGCATCGATTCTCAGTTGAATCAGATCCGTGACGCGGACCTGTTGCTGGAACGGATCCTTTTTGAGGCCCGGCAGGTGGTAGGGGCCGATGCGGGCTCGATTTATGTAAAAGAAGGAGAGATGCTGCAAATCCGGTATGCCCAGAATGACACAAAACAAAGGGAATTGCCGCCTGGTACTAAGTTGCTGTATTCGGTGGTGAAGATCCCTATCAATGAACAGTCCATTGCGGGTTTTTGTGCACTTCATAAAAAAGTGGTAAATGTGGAAGATGCCTATGCCATTCCTTCCAATGCGCCCTATTCTTTTAATTCAAGTTATGATCGCCTTGTGGGGTACCGAACCCGTTCGATTCTTGCGGTTCCCCTCGTAACCCCCGAAAAAAAACTCCTGGGGGTAATCCAGGTAATCAATAAAAAGATAAAGGAAAATGCGGTAGGGCGTTTTACCCAAAAGGATGAGCTTTTTATTTCTCATTTTGCAAATAACGCCACGGTGGCCCTGGAGCGGGCCCTCATGACAAGGACCATGCTTCTCAGGATGATTCGTATGGCGGAGCTTCGGGACCCTAAAGAAACGGGGGCCCATGTTAATCGGGTTGCAGGATATGCGGTCGAAATCTACGAGCGCTGGGCCTTTCGTCATAACGTAGCAAAGCAAGAACGGGAAAAATACAAGGATATTCTCCGTATCGCCGCGATGCTCCATGATGTGGGGAAGGTAGCTATCTCTGATGTAATCTTAAAAAAACCTGGTCCCCTTACCCCAGAAGAGTATAGGATTATGCAGAGTCATACTGTCTATGGGGCCCATCTTTTTGATGATCCCCAATCGGACCTGGACCTGGTGGCCCGCGATATTGCCCTTACCCATCATGAAAACTGGGATGGTTCGGGGTATCCCGGCTGGAGTGCTATTCCAGAGCCGGCTGCTGGCGCTTTAGAAACAGAAGGGGAACAACAACGCTCTGGAGGAAGAAAAGGGGAAGGAATACCCCTGGCCGGACGAATTGTGGCGGTGGCCGATGTCTTTGATGCCCTTATTTCTCGCCGGGTATATAAGGAAGCCTGGGATGAGGAAAAGGTGTATGAAGAAATTCGACGTCTTTCGGGTACAAAGTTCGATCCTGAAATAGTGGAATGTTTTTTTGAAGCCCTTCCTCATATTCAACAGGTGCGACAACTGTACCCTGATGCATCATAAGAAAAGATCTGGGTGCCCACTTTTTTCAGGATGATGCATCGTGAGAAGCCTTATGCTTTGCCAGTTCTCTGTCTAAGGCATCGGCAAGTTGTTTCAATTCCCGCCGGCCGTACTGGGGACGCCGTTCTATTTCAATGCCATCACTGGCAAGCTGGACCGTAAAATCCCGGATAGAAAGGAGTTCCCGGATGTTCTCTTTGCTGTATCGTCGTCCCCGATCATCCAGAACGGTCACATCTTTTTCTATGAGCCGAGATGCAAGGGGGATGTCTCGACTGATCACAATATCCCCCGGTTCTGCCAGTTCTACCAAGCGGTCATCGGCGGCTCCTTCCTGGGGTGGACAGACCTCCATCCGGAGATGAGGGCCGACTATTCCCGGAATGGAGCGGTTGGCTGCAAAAATTCCTGTAACCTTTCGTCGTTGTATGGTTTTTATGAGGAACTCCCGGGCTAGGCGGGGACAGGAATCAGCATCCACAAGAATTTTCATGAACGCTCCCTATTGGGAATAGCAAAAAAGGCTTTGCCATTCCCTGTCACGTTCGGATTCTGAGCAGAAGCAGCAACAAATGCTGCTTCTCCCTGGTGAAGCAATAGGGTTTCTCCGCCGCTTTTAAGCTCTATTGTACCCTCTACCACACATATAATAAAAGGAAGTCCCCCAGGAAGTTTTGTACCATCGAGATGCCCGCTAACAAGACCTAATCGAAATTCTTTTGCTTCACTCGGATAGAGCAAAAGAGATCCTTTATCAGGACCGGTGGCTTTATCGGGACCGATGGGCACGGGGGAAAGAAGGGAAGGCACGTAGGAACGATTTTCCAGAATTCGTAATAATTCTGTTGGGTCCATATGTTTTGTGGTAAGTCCGCCCCGCAGTACATTATCCGAGTTGGCCATGAGTTCAACCCCAAATCCGTGAACGTAGGCATGAAGAATCCCGGCAGGTAAGAAAAGGGCCTGTCCTACTTCAAGGTCGATGAGATTAAGGTACAGCGGAGCCAGGACGGTGATATCCTGAGGATAGAGGTTGATAAAAGATCGTATGGTTTCCCATTCCTTTTGATACGTTGGTGCCTTTTGTACCAGGAAAGGAAGGGTCCTCGTGTGCAGTTCCCGGAGAATGTCTTGGACTATTTCCGGCGAAATGGTGAACAGGGCTTGTAAAAAAGCGATATAGCTTTTTCTTTCCTGTAGGGCTTTTATCGCAGGAAGGAGGGGTGGCATTTCGAGCCATGAAAAAAGGGTCGTAATTTCCTCTTCCTGTCTGAAACCGCAGAGGGCCCGAAAGGGTGTAAGGGCAGCAATGATTTCCGGTTTATGATTATTGTCTTTATAATTTCGGTTGGCCGCATCTAAGGGGATGCCTTCCTGGTTTTCTCGAGCAAAACCTTCTTCTGCTTGAGCTTTTGAAGGATGTACTTGAATGGAAAGGGGAAGTTCTGCCGCAAGGAGCTTAAATAAAAAAGGGAGGGTGGTTCCTTCTTTTGCAAGTTCTTTCCCTAAATACCATTCAGGATTTTCCCCGATGAGTTGATTAAGAGGTACGGCACCTTGGGTCCTCGTTATCGCAAGAGAAGGGGCTTTCGGGTGGGCTCCCATCCACAGTTCTGCCATGGGCGTATCCGAAGGAATGGGGAGACGAAGCATTTGTGGTATCCAGAAACGGGACCCCCATGAATAGGTCTGAATTTGATTCTGCAGTAAGAGTAGTGGTTCCATATATCCTCTGACACTGTTAGGTTTTTCCAAGGGTCGCTTCGATTCGTTCGATAAGATCCGTTACAATAGAGGCGGCCTTTTTGAGTTCGGTACTTTCTTTATTTATATGCTGATTTAATTTTCGCTGCGCTTTTTCTAGTTCGTCACAGAGGAGAAGCCCCGCAATAATCGATTGTTTAAGGGGATCTGTTACACCCGTGTTTTTTTCAACCGAATCGAGAACTGCCTGATAACGGGTTAAGAGGGCGTTAAGATACAATGGATCTTCATCTACGGAAATAACAAAGGAGGTTCCGAGCATATCGATCCGAAACCGTTCTTTGGACATAGGTGCGTTAAAAGATATCCAATTCGTTCGAAGAAAAGGAAGTCGTTTTTTGGCGGGTTGCTTCAAGGGCAGCCTGCTCTTGTGCTGCGAGGGCTGCGTCAATCTCGTCGATAGGCTGCGGTTCCTTTTCTGTATCGTTGTTTGAAAGTTTCGGTGAGGAATACGGTCGTTCTCCTGTCCCCGCTACCGGTGATGCAAAAGGTACGTTCCCCCCTTTTCTTTCATCTTGAGGTAAAGGGGCTGTCGAAGAAAGGCCTACGCCAACCCCCTCGCTCTTTTTTTCAGCAGGAGAGGCTGTTTTGGATAATTCTGTTTCGAGCACGTCTTCAAATTGATTAAGACGAGCCAGAGCAGACAGAATGGTGGCCTCAATTTTACCCTGATCTTCTTTAAATTGTTGCACAAGCCGCTCGAGCTCGGTTACCCGTTTTTCGTACCCTTCCAGTTGCTGTTGCAACCGCCGGTTTTCAGCCTGAAGCCCCGCATTTTCTGCCCGCAGGGTCTTCAGGGTTTCGATCACCTTGGAAACCCGGGTTTCTAACAGGGAAACCTGCTCGAGGGTAATCATACCTTATTCTCCCAGAGCGCTTTTTGCTTTGGCTACCACCGCTTTGAATGCCTCTTTGTCCTGGACTGCCAGATAGGCCAGGGCCTTTCGGTCCAGGGTAACCCCTGCTTTAGCTAAACCGTTAATGAAACGGGAATAGGAAATCCCCTCTGCCTGACAGGCCGCATTGATTCGGATGATCCAGAGCCGTCGGAAATCCCCTTTTCGGTCCCGCCGATCCCGGTATGCATAGAACAGGGCCTTTGTTACCGCATCTTTAGCGGCTTTGTAGTTAGAATGACGACGACCCCAATAGCCCTTTGCTAGTTTGAGGATTTTCTTCCGATGATTCTTTCGTTTGCTTCCATCGACTGCTCGTGACATGTCGAAACCACTCCTTTACCCGTAGGGCAATAATTTCTTTCTGATAACGGGTACATTGTCGCTCGACAGGATGCCCGCATGGCGGAGATTCCGCTTCCGTTTGCTGGTTTTTTTCGTCAAAATATGCCGCAAATTCTGTTTTTTATACTTTACCTTTCCGCTGGCGGTGAAGGTAAAACGCTTCGCGGCGCTTTTCTTGGTCTTCATCTTCGGCATAGTGCCATCCCTCTGCTTATTTTTTGGATTTCGGGCTTAAGACCATGGACATGAATCGCCCCTCCATTGCGGGAGGTTTATCCATCACATAGTCCCCTTCAATCCGTTGTAGAACGTCCTTAAGGACATCCAACCCAAGTTCAGTATGGGCAAGTTCCCGTCCCCGGAAACGGACAGTAACCTTTACCTTGTTCCCTTCTGCAAGGAATTCCCGGATATGCTTTGATTTAAAAGCCAGATCATGTTCATCGATCTTGGGCTGCATCCGGATTTCCTTTACCTTTAACTGTTTTTGTTTTTTCTTCGAATCCCGAATTTTCTTTTCGTTTTCGAACTTAAACTTGCCATAATTCAGGATTTTACAAACCGGCGGATTTGCCTGGGGGGCAACTTCCACCAGGTCTAATCCCAGTTCCTGGGCCATGCGAAGAGCCTCTTGGGTTGGAACAATACCCTTTTGCTCTCCATCTTCTCCAATTAAACGAACCTCGCGTACCCGGATCTGTTCGTTGATCCGTAAATCCTTTTCCGACAACTTACCTCCTCGTTGTTATATCCACCACGGGGCAGATGGATATACCAGTACGCAAAATATAGCAAATAGGGGCTTTATCTGTAAAGCCCCCATCTGTAAAGAATTCCGAATAGTAGTACCTTCGCTCTTGTCATCCCTTTATCGTATGTGCTACCCTTCTGTCATGGCGGTTTTTACATTATTGTGGGTGCCTTTCTTTTTCTTTTTCTATCACTCCCTTTTTGAGGTTTCCCCCGGCGCTCAGAAGAGGGGGGTGATCCTTGCTCTTTTGGGAGGCTCCCTTGGGGCGATTCTAAAGGTGCTTCTCGATTCTTTCGCTGATCCCAGTGGTGGTCCGCTCGGAGTATATTTTCATGGATTTTTTGATGTCATCGTGTTTCCCCTGTTTATTCCAGGGGTTGTGTTTCTTGTGTGTAAGAGGCTTTCTTCGGATGTGTGGATTTCCCCGGCTTCGTTCTCCCTTCTCTGGATGATTCCTGTTTCGTTGCAACGGGCTTTTCTCTGGAGCGGAAACGGAGATCCCGTATATTTAGTTGGGGTTCCCTTATTGTGGACCCTTTTGATTATGGGATTCTGGTTTCTTTTTAATGTGATTAAAGAAGAAATAGGGGTTCCCTATTACCTTGCCTGGGTAGGCGCGGTAATACTTCCTTTTGGCGCTTCTTTTGTTTTCTGGGCGTGGTATCAAAATCAATTCTGGCTAGGGACAGTTCTCTTTGTGGTTCTCGCAGTTCCCGCGGTGCTCCATCTGGTTCAACTCTGGAAACATCCTATTCCGGAACAAGCGTAGGGACTTCTTGTTTATAGCACCCATCGAGTCAGGGAAGTCTCAGGGCTTCGATTTGTTCACACCCGGCTGTGTGAACCGGGCGTGAACCATTATGTAAGGATTATGCTTTTCCTGCAGAACCGAGGACGTTAATATTCTTGTGCATATAGAGCTTTTTGAGTTCGTCCCGGGCGGGGCCCAGGTATTTGCGGGGATCGAATTCGTCGGGTTTTTCTGCGAAAACCTTTCGGATAATGGCGGTCATGGCGAGGCGTCCATCGGAATCGATATTGATCTTGCATACCGCGCTCTTTGCAGCCCGCCGCAGCTGATCTTCCGGGATACCCACCGAATCTTTCATTACCCCACCATATTGTTCAATCATCCGGACATACTCGATTGGTACGGAAGAAGACCCGTGGAGGACGATGGGGAAGCCGGGAATTCGCTTTTCGATTTCCTCTAGAATGTCAAAGCGCAGGGGTGGCGGAATAAGAATCCCATTTGCGTCCCGGGTGCACTGTTCGGGCTTAAATTTGGTGCGCCCATGGCTGGTCCCGATAGAAATGGCAAGGGAATCGACGCCCGTCTTTTTTACAAAGTCCTCTACTTCTTCGGGTCGAGTATAGTGGCTGTGTTCTGAGGAGACATCATCCTCCACGCCTGCCAGAACCCCTAGTTCCCCCTCTACCGATACATAATCTTTTCGAGAATGGGCAAATTCGCAGACCTTTTTAGTAAGGGCTACGTTTTCGTCGTAGGGTAAATGGGAACCATCAATCATCACTGAAGAGAAGCCCGACTCGATACAATCTTTGCAAAGTTCAAAGCTGTCCCCGTGGTCAAGATGTAATACGATAGGAATATCATACCCTAACTCATGGGCGTACTCGACAGCCCCCCGGGCCATGTGGCGGAGCAGGGTCTGGTTTGCATATTTCCGGGCTCCTGCCGAGACTTGGAGGATGACCGGTGACCGGGTCTCAACGCAGGCCTGAATAATAGCCTGGAGCTGTTCCATATTATTAAAATTGTAGGCGGGAATTGCGTATCCACCGGCCATGGCCTTCTTGAACAGTTCAACGGTGTTCACGAGCCCTAACTCTTTATAGCTGATCATAGGCACTCCTTACAAGAAAAATTTACCTGATTGTATGATTATCCCTTCCCTTGGTCAAGGTAAAGAAGGCGAATAATTGCCATACGAGTTCCGGGGGTTATTGACGTTATTATAGAAGAATCTTTATGGTTTTTCTGTGAAACTAACATTGAATAGCATAAAAATAATAGTATGGATTCCTTTATGGATCCTTGTGGTGGGGTGGGGTGGGGCTGTTCTTTTGTTTATAAGCGCTTCCCCGGTAGTAGTCGTTACCGATCAATATGAAGTTACTCTATATGGCAAAGAACGGATCCAAGCGACCTGTGTGCAGAGTTCCCTGGGAATATGGAAACCCCTGCGCCTGGTGCATGGAGAACCAGGGGAAGACCCCGAGCGGCTCGTTTTAAAAATAGGATTAGCCGCTCGCCGGCCCTCTTTAGTTCTATTCCCTTCCTGGTTTTACGAAGGGGCCTTGCACTATACGAAGGTGTATCCTCAGGTGCCGGTGGGGGTATGGTTTTCGGAGAAAGAACTTGAAAATGAAACAGCCTTCCTTTCATTTCCGGGCTATATAGGAAGAATTGATTACAGAAAAGATATGGAGAACCTGGTGTCTTTGTTTTTGAAGAAAGGTCTGGTAGATCTGTCTCATCTAAAGATTGATGAAGAAAGCTGGGGAGGGGCTACCGCATCGCAGGTGCAAGCAGCTTTGGAAAAGGCTATTCAAAATCGCGTGCAAACGAAGAAAATTCCCTTTGGTGGAATATCCCCTGAATCGTATCCGCCAGATACTGAAACTAATGCCGGCTCCCTATGGATTATGGGTCCTGGTTCGGTAAAGGCCCTCGCTGAGAAGGGCTCCTACGTCTGGTATAGCTGGCAGGATCCTCGTTATGTACCCCCTTCGGTAGTAGTTTTGCTTGACGATTCTCGCTGGCCCCATCTTGTCTCCTTTGCGCGGGATATCTGGGAAAGGGAAAGGCAAAAAGGGGAGCGCCAGATTTGGTATCCTTCGGTTCAAAGGTTTTTAAAAAAATGAAAAAAAAGTAATTGCTCATTTGACAAAGGTATAACAAGGTCATATAATCAAACTGTCTACAGTTTCAGCAAAGAATTGGCAAAAGGAGTATAGAATGAAACAAGGCGGTTTCAAAGCTCTTTGCCTGGTGTTGGTAGTAAGTGTTTTACTGCCGGCCATTATAGGGGCGGATGAGAAGGCTGTTAACCTGGAGTCCAGGGTAATAGAAAATTTTGATGGGTCCTCCGGGTATGAATGGCGGGTAATGGCAAGCAAATTTGCCACCAAAACCGATAAGGAGACGTTCCCCAAGATTGCACTGATAAAAGCCTGGCCTGCGGCGGTATACGGATATAATAAGGAGGGAAAAGATATCCGTAGCCTCGGAATTTGGGGCCGTTTTGATCGCAAAGGGTATAACTGGATTGATGTATACCCCGTGAAAAAAGAAAGTTCCGACAATGCCCCTGCAGAGATTCCCATGCCGGGAAGGGTGCAAATGCTCGATATGTGGGTATGGGGTTCTAATTTCTATTATTACTTAGAAGCCTATGTGCGGGACTATAAGGGAATTGTGCATATTATTCCCATGGGGGATCTCAACTTTGAAGGATGGAAGAACCTGCGCATCTCTATTCCCGCAAACATTCCGCAGGCGAAGCGTACGTTCCCCAAGCGGCAAGGGCTTTCGCTCGTGAAATTCAGGATCTGGACCCGGCCCACCGAACGGGTTGATGACTTTCAGGTGTACTTTAACCAAATTAAAGTGCTCACGGATACCTTCGAAAGTCTTTTCGATGGGGATGATTTAGCCGATCCTGAAAATGTCCAGCAACTGTGGAATGCCAGTACAACGACCAATGCCAGATAAGGAGCGCCCCATGAAACGAAGTATAGTTCTAATATCTTTAATAGTAGTGGCCGGTTTCCTCTTTTCTCAAGAATTGGGAACCCCCAATCCGGAAAAGGTAGGAATTGAAAGTGCCCAGCAAAAATTAAAGGAAGTTTCGGTTGATAAATTTGAACAGGATGGCTTCTGGGTCCCTTACATGTCCAGCGATGACGGCTTTGTAACGGTGCGCCTCTTTGAAGGGAACCCCGCCGGGAAAGTGCCGCTGGAAGAAGAAAAGAACCTCAATATCCCTGATAAATATGTCCTTGGTGTGCGGGTTGATTTTTTGCGGCGGGCCTATTCCCATTTCTATATACGTCCTTTACGGCCTATTCCTATCGAAGGAATCACCAAAACGATTTCGGTATGGGTGGTTGGACGGAATTATAACCATGTGCTCAAAGTGGTATTGCAGGATTTCTTTGGTCGGGAATATGAACTCTACATGGGTCGCCTTAATTTCCAGGGGTGGAAAAAGCTGACTGTGGCTATTCCCCCTCAGTCTCCTGATGGGAAGAGTGGAATTGTCCAGAGGGATTATCACTATAATAGTAAAATGGGCCTCAAGATTATTGGGTTTAAGGTTGAATGCGATCCCATGGAAGCCTACGGGAGCTATTATATCTACTTTGATGATCTGCGGGCAGTGACGGATCTCTTTGCAGAAGAAAATCGGGATCCCGACGATATGGTTGATACCTGGTAAAAAGCGGTTTGGCACCAACTATCGTTTCTTTGTAGAAAAGGCCCCCAAGGGGGGCCTTTTTTTATTGAACCGGTATCCTTGCTGGGTAGGAGTCCCTGGGTGGTGGGACCCCTTTACTGGACGTAGTTTTTAAGTTCCTCTGCGGGAACCAATTCAAGATAATATAACACTTCGGTAAGTCCCTTTTGTTCTTTACGGACTGTCCGTTGAACCCGATAGGCAATCATCCGATGAGTCTTAAGAGGGAACTCCAGAAGATGCCCATTTAAGTCCACAAGACTATTAAAAGGAAGGGGAGCTTCAATGGCCTGGATATCCCCTTCGGGGTACACCACATAGTATTCTTCTTGATACATGGAGAAATGGTAGCAGTTTTATAGGTAGTTATTCAAGAAATAAAAAGGGTATCCCGTATCTCATCTCTCTATTCTCTCTAAACTTCCTCTGAAGACTTAACAATTGTATAGATAAAGGGTGATGTTTTTTTACTATTTATAATCTTTTCTTTTCTTCCTCTTATTGACGATTCATTAGGATGTGCTAATAATGGTGTTAAGTGGGAAATAGTGGGAGAAAGTAGGGAAAAGTGGGAAGAAGATGTTAACCGGCGAGTTTAAAAATGTACTTGATGAAAAGGGACGTCTCATTTTGCCTACTCGCATACGAAATGAACTGCCGGGTAACATGGTGGTGATAACCCAGGGGGTGGATCGCTGCCTTTGGATTTTTACTCCTTCCCAGTGGGATAGCCTTGCTCGAAAGTTGATGGAAAGCACTTCCCCTTTCCAAAGTCGTTCTCGTATGGTTCAGCGGCGTATTATCGCCCCTGCCCAGGAGATAGAAATCGACAAGGCGGGGAGAATCGCGATTCCCCAGAGCTTACGGGAATTTGCCCGGCTTACGAAGGAATGTGTGATTTTAGGAATAGATAAGTATATTGAGGTGTGGGATGCGGATGAGTACGCATCCTATTGGCAAGAAAACGAGGCTGAATTCCGTGGGGCTGCGGAAGAATTAAGTTCCCTTATTCTCTAAAAGGAGGGGGGTGTGGAGGAAAGGGTAGAACCGGGGGATCTCTATACGCATATTCCCGTGCTCCTGGAAGAAACGTTGGAATATCTCGCTCCTCCCGCCAGAGAAGCCCTTCTGGTGGACGCCACGTTAGGAGAAGGGGGACACAGTGTGGCCTTCTTATCTCGTTTTCCCTTGTTACAGGTAATAGGGGTAGAAGTGGATGAACGTATTTTAGCGCGAGCCAGGGAACGGCTTCTTCCTTTTGAGGGACGGATCCAGTTGTATCATGGCTGGTCCCATGATTTTTTTGCTTCCTATCCCCCCTCTTTTGCTCGCCCCGATCGTATCTTAATCGATCTGGGTATCAGTGTGTTTCACTATGAAAAGAGCGGGGGAGGTTTTAGTTTCCGTAAAGATGAGCCCCTTGATATGCGACTGGATCCGACGAACTCCGTCCGGGCGGCGGATCTGGTGAATACTCTTTCAGAAGGGGACCTCGCAAATCTTATCTATCGCAATTCGGAAGAACGGTTTTCCCGTCCTATTGCTCGCGCCATCGTCCAGGAGAGAAGGCGGGCACCCATTCAATCTACCCTGGTACTGGCTGATATTGTTGCCCGGGCCGTTCCTCCGTCGTATCGCTATGGAGCAATACACCCGGCTACAAAGACGTTCCAGGCCCTCAGGATCGAAGTAAACGGTGAGTTATCTCGGCTGGAACTGCTCTTGGAACGGGCCTTTCGAGTGTTAAACAAAGGCGGACGGATGGGGGTGATTACCTTTCATTCCCTGGAAGATCGAATAGTGAAAAATTTTTTTCGCGAAAAAAACAAGGACTGCATCTGTCCTGCGGAGGCGCCGATATGTACATGTAGGGGGAAACGACTTCTTTCTCTGGTGACGCGAAAACCTATTGTTCCTGGCGAACGGGAAATACAGTATAATCCCCCTTCTCGGAGCGCGAAATTCCGGGTTGTAGAAAAACTGGCAGATGAGGATGTGGCGGTATGAAGAAACGGCTTCTGTTATATCTGTGGTCCTTAAGTATTCCCCTACTGTTTTTTGTGCAGGTCTGGCAGGCCAATCGGTATGAAAGAATAGTGCGGGAGGTGAACATCCTTGTTAAGCGACAACAGGAATTGATCGACGAAAACAAGCGCTATGTGGCAGCCATAGCGGTTCTTTCTGCCACAGAACGAATAGAACGGATTGCCCGGGAGGATCTGGGATTAGAAAAAAAACGGGCAGCGGATATTATCCAGCTGAGTATTGCCCGGGGGAGGAATCATGATAGCTGAATCTCCTCTCATGAGTATTCGGTCCGTGATGGAAGCCCTTTCCGGGAAAATACTTCCAGAAGCGGTTAATCCCCAGCAAGGTATTAGTTCGGTAACCATAGATTCCCGGAATGTTACTGAGGGAGCCCTCTTTGTGGCCCTGCCAGGAACGGTGACGGATGGGCATGCCTACGTAGAAAAGGCTTTTCAGCAGGGGGCGGTCTTTGCCCTGGTTCAAGAAAATCGGATGGAGCAGTATGGAGCGACCATTGTGGCGGCCGCACGGGGGGCTGGCAAAAATGTGATGGTGGTTCCCGATACGTTGCGGGCCCTGCAGGATCTCGCCCGGTGGTATGTGGATCGCTTTCCCCATTTGATTCGTGTAGGTATTACCGGTTCTTCTGGAAAGACGACCACCAAGGAAATAGCCGCAGCCATGATTAGGAGCGAAAAAGTAGTGGTCATGAATGAGGGAAACCTGAATTCTGAAACGGGACTTCCCCTTTCGGTTTTCTCTATTCGTCCAGAACATCAGGTAGGTGTTTTTGAGTTGGGGATGAATAGGGTGGGGGAAATTACTGAGCTTGCCCGGGTGCTGCGGCCCCACATCGCCCTGATTACGAATATTGGCACCGCCCATATTGGGAAGCTCGGGAGTCAGGAAGCTATTGCCCGAGAAAAAAAAGAAATATTTTCCCAATTTACGGGGAGAGAGGTAGCGATAATTCCAGAGTCGGATCCCTTTGCGGCGTTTCTTAAAGAAGGAGTTCGGGGACGGATTCGGAGTTTTGGCTATCGTTCCATGGTTTCCCTGGGGGAAGTTACCCCCCTGGGGATTGAGGGCACCCGTATTGTGTGGGATGGTGTTCCGGTAATCCTGCCTCTCCCGGGGACCCATAATGTCCTCAATGCGTTGGGGGCGGCGGCCATTGCCCAGGAAGTAGGGATTAGCGCCGAAGGAATCCGACAGGGTATAGCCCAGGTGCGCCCCCTTTTTGGCCGTGGCGAAATTATTAAAGGGCCGGTCACGATTCTGCGGGATTGTTACAATGCCAATCCCGAATCTATGGAGCAGGCTGTAGGATTTTGTGATTCTTTAGAATGGAAGGGAAAGCGAGTATATGTAATTGGATCAATGCTTGAATTAGGTGAAAAAAGCGAAGAAGCTCATCGACAGATAGCTCACGTTTTGGCCAAGTCAAAGGCAGACCGGATTTTCCTTTTTGGAGAAGAAACGGCTATCATGGAACCTATTGTGGTTGCCGCAAAAGGTTCTGCGGCGGTGGGGTATACCACTTCTTTTGATGAGCTACAAGAAAAGGTGCGGCGATCGGTGGAAGAAGGAGACCTGGTTCTTCTTAAAGGATCCCGGGGTATGGCCCTTGAACGGTTAACTGAAATCCTAACAGGAGAGAAAAATGTTTTATAAATTTATATATCCCCTGGTAAAGTATTTTACTCCCCTTAATGTGCTCCGCTACATTACCTTCCGGGGCGCCTATAGTGCTATTACGGCCCTTTTTATAGCCTTCTTGTTTGGGCCTCGAATTATTGAAGCCCTTCGGAAACTCAAGGTAGGTCAGGCAATTCGATCTGATGGACCCCAGACGCATCTCCAGAAGGGGGGGACCCCCACCATGGGCGGAGTTATGATGATCCTCTCCGTGGCGGTTTCGGTGTTTCTGTGGCAGGATTGGAATAATTTTTATGTGTGGGTCGCCTTTTCTGCCTTAGTGGGTTTTGGGGCTATTGGGTTTGTGGATGATTATCTTAAGGTAAGCCGAAAGAATTCCGCGGGGCTTCCTGCCTGGGCAAAACTCGTGGGCCAGTTTGCGGTAGCCATCGCTATCGTCATGAGCCTGTATAATTATGGGGATGAACGAATTACCTACCTGTATCTTCCATTCTTTAAAAATCCAGTATTAGACCTGGGGTATTTGTGGATACCCCTGGCGGTTCTTCTTGTGGTGTGGGAATCCAATGCGGTAAACCTGACCGATGGACTTGATGGGCTGGCAATTGGGCTTGTTATCATGGTGTTCATTGCCCTGGCGGTGATAACCTACCTTTCGGGTCGGGCCGATTATTCGGCATACCTTGGCATTCCCTACTTTGCGGGCTCAGGGGAACTTATGATCTTTTGCCTTGCCATGATCGGTGCCAGTGTAGGATTCCTGTGGTTTAATAGTCACCCCGCGGAAGTCTTTATGGGAGATGTGGGAAGCCTTTCCCTGGGAGGAGTAATTGCCACTATTTCCCTCATGGTAAAAAAGGAGGTGCTTGTCCTGATTATTGGTGGGGTCTTTTTGCTAGAAGGTATGTCGGTGGTGCTCCAGGTGCTGTCGTATAAATTAACAAAAAAGCGGATTTTTAAAATGGCGCCGCTCCATCATCATTTTGAACTATCAGGGTGGGCCGAAACAAAGGTGGTTATCCGATTCTGGATTATCGGTGGCCTTTTTGCATTAATAGCTCTTTCTACGCTTAAGATCCAATAGGAGGGAAAAAGTGGATCTCAGCATGGAATGGACAAGAAAAAAACAGGGAGTGGACCCTCTATTAGTAAGCACCATTATTATATTCCTCGGTGTGGGATTGGTAACCCTCTATGGGGCATCCTATGGAGCGGGTGAATATTTTTACAAGGATGGTTACTATTTTATTCACCGACAACTGTTGTTTGCTGGGGCGGGGCTGGTGTTTTTCGTCCTTCTTTCCTTGCTGAATCTTGAGATTATCCGACAATGGGTAAAACCTCTGGTTATCTTCTCGTTCATTTTGTGTGTGCTTCCTTTTATTCCCGGTATCGGGGTGGTAAAGAATGGAGCGGCCCGCTGGATTCGCCTGGGACCTGTTGGATTCCAGCCTTCGGAACTGGTAAAACTGGTGATTCCCCTATACCTGGCCCATATTCTGGATAAGAAACAGGATCGCCTTGACGATGTTTTCAGTGTTCTCCTCCCTCCTATGATTATTCTTTCCCTGTTTTTTATAATAATTTATCTACAGAATAATTTCTCTACCGCCTCTTTTATTGTTTTGAATGGGCTCCTTCTCCTTTTCTTAGGGGGAATTCGTCTGCGACATTTTTTGGGGCTGGCGGTCATTGTCGCACCGGTTGCGGTCTTTATGGTGATTACCAAAGAGTATCGACTCCAACGGGTGATGTCCTTTTTACAACCCGAGTGGGACCCCCTCGGTGCGAGTTTCCAGATCCGCTCGTCCCTGGCAACTATCCGATCCGGCGGTATCTTTGGGAAAGGATTGGGGGCAAGTATGCGGGATCCAATACATGTCCCCGAGATTCATTCGGATTTTATTTTTGCATCCTTTGCCCGCGATACAGGGCTCGTAGGAGTAGCACTCTTTTTCATTTTGGTTCTGATATTCCTGGTTCGGGCTTCTCAGATAGCCTTCGATGGAATGAATCCTTTTTCGCGGCTTCTTGCCCTGGGAATTACCACGACCCTGGTAACCCAGATTATTTTGAATGTGGCGGTGGTATCCGCTACTATTCCGGCAACTGGGGTCCCCCTGCCTTTTTTCTCCGCCGGGGGCTCTTCTCTTTTTGTGACGCTAGGTTCCTGTGGAATCCTGGTAAATGTTTCTCGCTATAGAATGATGAGGAAGGGTGCCTATGTCTGATAGTTCTCTTGTGTTTGAAAAAATTGAAAGAGAAGAATCTCATTCCTTTATTGGAGAAGGGCTTTTCCAAAAAGTTGCCTTTTTCTTTATCATAGTGCTGACCATTGAAATCCTCTGGTATGGAGTGTTTTTACCACTCCAACCCTTCCAATCGATTCAGATGAGCCCTCTTGAAGGCTATAGTCGGGAACAGCTCCTTGCGATGGCAGGTATTACGAAGAGCTCTTCTTATTTCAATCTTTCGGTACCGGCCACGATTCAGGCTCTGGAAAGAATCCCTGAGGTGGAATCGGTAACTGTCCAGAAACAGTTCCCCTCAAGTCTTGTCATTACTATTGTGCCCCGTCACGCGGTGGCAATTCTCTTGCTTTCTGTGGAAAATAAAATTTGTCCTGCCTACGTGGATCGCGAAGGGGTTATCTATAAAATAAAGACATCGGTACAACACCCAGAAACTACGGTGTTTAATCTACCGGTCCTTTCTGGAATAGAATTTAGGGGGGAAAATCCCGTGGGGAGCCGTTTACCCTCTGCCCTGGTACCATTCCTGGCGCGTCTTGAGGTAATTCAGAGGTCTAACCCTCAGTTGTTTCAGTGCCTTTCAGAAATCCGTATCCTGCAAAAGGCCTATGGAAACTATGAACTCGTGCTCTATCCCCTCCATTACCCCATTCGCGTTTTGACCAATCTCCAGTTGAATGAGGAAACCCTTCGGTATATGATATTAGTTCTTGATGTGTTAACCCAAAAGGGCGTTCAGGTATCGGAGGTAGATTTTCGGTCCGGTACGGTGTCATTCCGAGAAAAGGAGGCATCCTCTGGCAACTGATGATGTAATTGTGGGCCTTGATATTGGTACTACCAAGGTCTGTGTGGTAATAGGTGAACTCAATGAACAGGGCTTGCTCGAAATTACAGGAGTCGGCACTGCCCCTTCTACTGGTCTGCGTAAGGGGGTAGTGGTAAATATTGAAGCCACCCTTCGTTCTGTAGCCGCGGCCATTGAGGCGGCAGAAATGATGAGTGGGCGGGAGGTTCATGCCTGTTGGACCGGTATTGGCGGTTCCCATATTGAAGGGCTGAACTCTCGAGGGGTAGTGGCTGTTACAGGGAAAAATCGGGAAACCCGGGAAATTACGAATCAAGATATAGAGCGGGTTATCGAGGCGGCCCGGGCGGTGGTCATTCCCATGGATCGCCAGATTCTCCACGTTATTCCTCAATCTTATATTGTGGATGACCAACGGGGGATCCGGAATCCCCTGGATATGATTGGTGTTCGCCTTGAAGCGGAAGTACACATTATTACCTGTTCTGTCACCAGTGCCCAGAACCTCATAAAATGTGTAAACCGGGCAGGATTTAAGGTTGAAGACCTGGTCCTTCAATCTCTTGCGGCAGGACGGGCCACCCTTACCCAGGAAGAAAAGGAACTGGGGGTTGCTCTTGTGGATTTAGGGGGCGGAACCACGGATCTCCTGGTATATGCGGAAGGGGCTCCCTATTATACGGCTACTATTCCTGTGGGGGGCTCCCAGGTAACCAGTGACATCTCTATTGTAAAAAGTATTCCCTACGAAACGGCGGAGCGTATCAAAATAGAGGCCGGCTGTTGTTGGCCGGGACTTTTTGAATACGATGAAGAAATTATCGTGCCAGGGGTAGGGGGCAGGCCACCAATGCCAATTCCTCGCTCTCACCTGGAAAAGATCATAGAACCCCGGATGCGGGAACTTCTTATGCTGGTAAAGGAAAAGCTGGATAAGCTCCAGTTGTCCCGTCCGCTCGGCGGAGGAGTGGTGCTTACCGGTGGGGGGGCTTTGTTGGCGGGGCTCCCGGAATTGGCGAGCGAATTGTTTAACCTACCGGTACGGATTGGGTTTCCCCTGGCGGTAGGGGGACTTGTGGAAGAATACCGGAATCCCCTCTACGCTACGGCGGTGGGACTTGTCATGGAAGGGTATGATCGGCTGCGTCAACAGAAGGTGGAAGTCCTCAGTGAAGGCCGGGGGAAAGAGCGGAGCCAGCCGTCCTGGATTTCGCGGGTCATAGACTGGGTGCGGCGTGAATTTTTTTAAAAAGGGAGAAGAAGAAAGGGGGATAGCAACTGGTCCTGAGGAAGGAGCCAAAGGGAAAAGGACAAAGATTTTTCCTTAAGCCCTTTAATATAGAAAGATAAAAGGAGCCCCGTGGTGCTTTCCTTTGAAGGGGTGCTACGGTGGATGCCTGTGTTGGGGGGGGAATATGGATATAGAAGTGGTAGAAGAGCGAACCTACGGACCAAGCCAGACGATTATCAAGGTTATTGGCTGTGGAGGTGGGGGGTCCAATGCGGTAGACCGGATGATTGCCTGTGGAGTTCAGAATGTGCAGTTTATCGCGGCCAATACGGATCAACAGGTGCTCAATTTATCAAACGCCCCTATCAAGCTTCCCATCGGGGCCCGTCTTACCCAGGGGCTTGGGGCGGGGGGAAAACCCGAGATTGGGGAACAGGCGGCCCTTGAAGATAAGGATATGATCGCCAATGCCCTCAAAGGGGCCCACATGGTGTTTGTCACCGCTGGCATGGGCGGCGGGACAGGGACGGGAGCGGCTCCGGTGGTTGCCCGGATTGCCCGGGAACTGGGGGCCCTCACGGTAGGGGTTGTTACCAAACCCTTTGAATTTGAAGGCCGCTATAAAATGAAGCTTGCTGAAGAAGGGATAGCCAAGATGCGGGATGCGGTAGACACCCTTATCATCATCCCCAATCAGCATCTCCTTAAAATTGTGGATCGCCGAACCCCCATCCAGCAGGCCTTTCTCCTGGCTGATGATGTACTCCGACAGGGAGTGCAGGGTATTTCAGACCTTATTACGGTGCCGGGAATTATCAATATCGATTTTGCGGATGTAAAAAGCACCATGGAAGGCCAGGGCGATGCCCTCATGGGCATTGGAGAAGGTCGGGGGGATAATCGGGCGGTTGATGCGGCGACGAATGCCATTAACAATCCCCTTCTGGATGACTGCCGCATCGAAGGGGCCCAGCGGATCCTTATCAATGTCCGGGGAGGGGAAGATCTGACCCTCACCGAATACGAAGAAATTGTGAACATCATTACCGCCAGTGCGGACGAGGATGCCCAGATTATCGCGGGAACCTGTGTGGATCCTTCTTTTAGCGATCGACTCATGGTGACGGTTATTGCCACCGGCTTTTCGCAGGATGGACGAATGTCCAGTCGGGAAAGCCCCAAAGGGGAAAAGGCTCGACAGGAGGATACCGACTTCATTCGCTTTGAGGAATGGAAAACCTACACGGAACGAAAAAGTGGAAATCTCCAGTTCTTGCTCAATCGGAACTACCGGGAAGATGACCTGGAAATCCCCACGGTGATCCGGGATCAAAAATATTCAGGGGAAGATCGCCTGGGACCTCGAAAAAAGGAGGCCTGAGGTGGAAGAGGGCCGCCAGATTCTCATCCAATACCAGGGTCGCCTTGTGGCGGTGGATCGCCTGTCTCCTCGAACGGTGGAAACCTACGTGCTTGAAAACCGGCGTCTTGTGGAGTGGCTGGAAGCCCAGGGGCTTCCATTGGAACAGGTAAACGGGCAGGATCTGGCGGGTTACCTGGAAAAACGGCGAAGGGAGGATGGCCTTGATGGTCCTTCCATTGCAAAGGCTATCTCGGCGCTCCGTTCTTTTTTCCGTTTTTTGGTGGATAGGGGCCTGCGGTCTGATAGTCCGGCGGACCTCTTAGAACACCCCCGCCCTCGCTACCGCATTCCCCGGGTATTGCCACGGGAACAGGTAGAGGGCCTCTTCAATGCTATCCCTCTGGATACCCCGGGGGGTATCCGGGATCGGGCCCTTTTTGAACTCCTCTATTCCTGTGGCTTACGAGTGTCTGAGGCGGTTCGCCTTAATATGGAAGATGTGTACCTTTCTGAATCGGTGCTTCGGGTGTACGGTAAGGGTTCTAAAGAACGGCTTGTTCCTTTTGGCGATGAGGCTGCTTACTGGTTAAAGCGCTACCTGAAGGAAGCCCGTCCGGTTCTGGTGGGCTCAAGGATATCCCGGAGCCTTTTCTTGAATCGTCTGGGTAAACGACTTTCCCGTAAGGGAATCTGGAAACGGTATGCGGCGTATGCCCGTTCGCTGGGGGTGGGAAGTAAGCTCCACACCCTGCGACATAGTTTTGCCACTGAACTCTTGTGGGGAGGGGCGGATCTCCGGTCTGTGCAAGAATTGTTGGGCCATGCCGATTTGAGTACTACCCAGATCTATACCCATGTGGATAACAGCCTCTTACGGGAACAGCATCGGCGCCATCTACCGAATCTGAGGGGGTACGAAGAATGAAACAACCTACTACTCCCCGCCGGCTGGGGATTTTTCTGGGGATACTGGTAGCAGGGGGGCTGATATTCTGGTTTTACCAGCGATATTCCTCCTGGGGTGCCTTTGCGACCCGGATTGCGGAGATGGGGCCCGCGGGTAGACCCCCTCAAAGTGTTGAAGAACTCCAGAAGGCGATTGCCACCTACGAAGGTCGAATTGAACGCTATGTAAAAGACGCCGCCCAGCTGGGAATCTACTGGAAAATTCTTGCGGTTCGTCTTATGGATAAAAAGATGTATGGGGAAGCCCTGGACGCCCTGGAACGGGCGATTCGTTTCTATCCTGAGGACCCCAGTCTGCAGTATATGAAGGGACTTTCGGCGGCTATCATGGCAAAGTCGACCACAGGAAAAGAACGAAGTGCGTTCTTTTCCCAGGCTGAACAGGCTCACCTGCGGGCCCTGGAGATAGATCCAGCATATCATCGGAGTCGCTATGCCCTCGGGGTGCTCTATGTTTTTGAACTGAATGCCCCCGAACGGGCCATTCCCCATCTAGAAATTCTTCTGGAACAACAAAAAAAGGATGTGGATGCCCATTTTGTTCTTGCCCGGGCGTATTATGAAACGGGGCAATACCGGAAGGCCTTAGACCTGTACGATCGCATTCTTTCGATAACGAAGGTGGCAGAAAAAAGACGTCAGGCAGAGGAAAACAAAAAAATTGTACAGGACCTGCTGAATGAATAAGGATGCACTACTGGCGGCAACCCTACTGCATATTCCGTCGCTTCGGCCATGGGAACGGATACGGTTGTATCAGCAGGTACAGAAAGAAGACCTGGACTGGGAGCGGGTCGGACAAAGGGATGTGGAGTCCTTAGTGGGGCGTCCTCTGGCAGTCCCTTCGTGGAATATGGCAGACTGGATCCACAGGGGAAATCAGGATCTGGAGCGGGCCCTCCGGCGGGGAATTCGCTGGGTTTTGTATGGAGATCCTGCATATCCTCCGCTGCTCCGGGAGATCTCCGATCCGCCCCTGCTTTTGTATATGCGGGGAAGCTTGCTGGATGTGGAGAGACCCTGTGTGGCCATTGTAGGAACCCGGGAGCCAACCCCTGCAGGGCGAAAGGATGCCTATCGGTTAGGGCGGGAATTTGCCTCCGCCGGGCTCGCTGTCGTTTCGGGGCTTGCCCGGGGGATCGATGCCATGGCCCATCGCGGGGCCCTGGATGGTAAGGGTATTACCCTGGCGGTGCTTGGGTCGGGCCTTGATGGGGTCTACCCCGTGAGTAACCGTCCCCTGGCAGAGCGGATTGTCCATGAGGGAGGAACCCTTATCAGTGAGTATGCGCCGGGGGTTCCCCCCTATAAATGGCATTTCCCGGCCCGGAATCGAATTATTGCGGGACTTTCCCGCACCATCGTCATTTCTGAAGCCCCTGAACATTCGGGGGCCCTTATTACTGCCCAGTTTGGGCTTGACATGGGGCGGGATGTGTGGGTTTCTTCCATAAATAAGGAAAGCCCCCGTGGAAAAGGGGCCTGTCAACTGGTCGAGCAGGGGGCCCCCTGGATACACACAGCGGAGGATGTGCTTCATGATTGGCAGATGGTGCCGTAAATCTCCGTGGAGCGAAAGGAACAAGAGATGGTAGAAAAAACAAAAGTAAAACAAAAGAAGACAGAAAAAACAGAGCGGAAAAAGACCCTCGTCATTGTGGAATCCCCCGCAAAGGCCAAGACGATCGAAAAATATCTGGGGACCCACTACGTGGTCCGGGCTTCCATGGGGCACCTCATCGATTTGCCCAAGAGTCGCCTTGCCATTGATGTGGACCACAATTTTGAGCCTGAGTATATCACCGTCCGGGGGCGGGCAAAGATACTCAAGGAATTACAGGGGGAGGCGAAAAAAGCGGATCAGGTGTTCCTCGCCAGTGATAATGACCGGGAGGGAGAAGCCATTGCCTATCATCTGCGGAAAGCCATCGAACCAAAGGCGCCAGAGGTTCCCATAAAACGGATTGTTTTTAATGAAATTACGCCGGTGGCCATTAAACAATCCGTAGAAGCCCCGGCGGATATCGATGAGGCTAAGGTAAATGCCCAGAAGGCCCGTCGAGTCCTGGACCGCCTTGTGGGATATAACCTTTCCCCCCTCCTGTGGAAAAAGGTAAAGAATGGCCTTTCTGCCGGCCGGGTCCAATCGGTAGCCCTCAGGCTTATCTGTGAACGGGAGCGGGAGGTTGAGTCCTTTATCCCTACCGAGTACTGGTCCCTCTCGGCGGAACTGAAGAAGGGTAAGAGCCATCTTCTGGCGGAGCTTGTTTCCTGGAAGGGGGAAAAGGTAGACCTGCCAAACGAGAAGGCCGTAGAAGAACTAATGGCGGAACTTAAGGGAAAAACAGGCCAGGTTATCGAGGTAAAAGAATCGGAAAAGACGATTCGGCCCCGTCCACCCTTTACCACAAGTACCCTTCAGCAAACCGCGGCCAACCGTTTGGGTTTTACAAGCAAGAAGACCATGCAACTTGCCCAGCGTTTGTATGAGGGGGTCAATGTAAAGGATGGTCGGGTGGGGCTTATCACCTACATGCGAACCGACTCGGTGCGGATTTCCCAGACTGCCCTTACGGATGTGCGTTCCTGGCTTTCGGAACACTACCCCCGGGAAGTTCCGGAGAGCCCCCAATTCTATACGGTAGAATCAAAGGCCCAGGATGCCCACGAGGCCATTCGGCCTACCTATGTCCGCTATACCCCTGAAGAAGTGAAGGACTATTTAAGCCGGGATGAATGGCGCCTATATAGCCTTATCTGGGAACGCTTTGTGTCTAGCCAGATGAAGGCGGCCCGGTCTAAGGCCGTCAGCGTGGATATTCAGATAGGAGATGGGGTGTTCCGGGTTTCGGGTTCCAAATTGATAGAAAAAGGCTTTTACCGGGTATTGAATATCCTTGCGCCAAAGGAAGACCGGGAACCCACAGTCCCGGACCTGCAGGTGGGAGAGGAAGTGGAGGTAGTACGGTTAAAGCCGGAACAGCACTTTACCCAGGGTCCGAGCCGCTATACTGACGCCTCTATCGTGAAGGCCCTGGAAGAAAAAGGCATAGGCCGCCCTTCCACCTATGCGCCGATTATTTCGGTTTTGTTGGAACGGTACTATGTAACCCGGGTGAATAAACAGCTTGTTCCAACCCCCCTGGGGCGGATGATTAATGATATGCTCGTGGAATATTTCCCCGATGTGGTGGATGTGGATTTTACCGCTACCATGGAGAGTAAACTTGATATGGTAGAGGAAAATCGCATCCACTGGCCCGACATGATTCGGGAGTTCTATGGGCCCTTTTCCAAAAAAGTGGAGGAGGTCCAGCAAAACCTTGCCTCTTTTAAAGGCTCCCTTGATGAACCCACCGAATATGTCTGTGAAGTCTGTGGAAAACCCATGGTAAAAAAACTGGGGCGTTTTGGGTATTTCCTTGCCTGCTCAGGATTCCCCGAATGTAAGAATACCCGCTCAATTCCCCTGGCAAAATGTCCCCGGCCCGGCTGTGATGGGGATATTGTGGCTCGAAAATCAAAGGGCCGGCGGGGAAAAGAATTCTATGGCTGTACCCGGTTCCCTGCCTGTGATTTTATTACGTACTATAAACCGCTGCCTATCAATTGTCCTAAGTGTGGCCAATTTTTGGTGGAAAAATACGACAAGAAAAACGGTTCCATAAAGGTGTGTATTAATCCCGCCTGTGATTATCTCCATACTGCCGAGGAAGAGGCCCATGCAGCAGAACAGTAAAAGAGTCTCCGCCTATGCGGAACAAAAAAGAGCCCCCCCCATTCCCGATTCTCAGCACACGGTGGTAGTTAGGTCGGGCACGCCGCAGGAAGGGGATGTGCAAAGGGATCGCAACGGAACACCGCTCCAGGATCTTCCCTCGAGTGTGGAAGCATACCTTTCGTATCTTGCTTCGGTGCGGAACGTTTCTCCCCGGACTATAGAAGCTTATCGGCAGGACCTTATCCGTTTTATTCAGTATTGTACTGTTATCGGAAAGGCGGTAGAGCAAGTGGAGAGCCGGGAAATTCAGGATTTTGTGGGAACCCTCAGTGCGGAGGGGGCGGCGGCGGTCAGTATCAACAGGGCCCTCTCTTCTCTCCGGGGCTATTTTCGCTATGTGGTGCGGCACGGATGGCGGCAGGATAACCCCTGTGCTACGATTCGAAACCTCCGGGCACCGAAACAACTCCCTTCGTTTTTATGGGAAGCCGAGATGGCCCAGTTTGTCCGGACCCCTGAACGGGCGGGAATCCTCTGGCCAGAACGGGATAAGGCCCTGATCCTGGTGATGTATTCGGGGGGATTACGTATTTCCGAACTGGCTTCCCTCTGTGTGCAAGACCTGGACCCGGACCTTCGGGGAGGTCATGTGATAGGGAAGGGAAACCGGGAACGGCAATTTTTCCTCTCCGACGAGGCTCGGGAAGCCCTTATGGCCTATCTTCCCCTTCGGGCCAGTCGTATTCCACCGGATACCCGGATCCAGGCCCTGTTCATTAGCAGCAAGGGGCGGGGACTTTCTATACCGGGCATCCGCTGGATCATCGATCAATATGCCCGCCGTTCGGGGATTCAGAAACACATCCATCCCCATGCGTTGCGGCATAGCTTTGCCACCCATCTGGTAAACTCCGGGTGTGACGTTCGGCTGGTGCAGGAACTGTTAGGCCATGCGAGCCTTTCTACTACCCAGCGGTACACCCACGTAAATATAGAACACCTTAAGAAGGTGTATTTTAGTGCCCATCCCCATGGGCAACGGACGAGGAAATGAGTATGAAGGTGCGAAGTACGACGATATTAGCGGTCCGCCGGGATGGTAAGGTAGCCATGGCCGGCGATGGACAGGTGACGGTGGGCGAAACGGTGATGAAGCCCAATGCCCGTAAGGTGCGACGCCTTCTCGATGGGAAGGTCCTCTGTGGTTTTGCGGGGGCCACCGCCGATGCCTTTACCCTCTTTGAGCGTTTTGAGGTAAAACTGAAGGAGTATTCGGGGGATCTGGCCAGGGCCGCGGTGGAGCTGGCTAAGGACTGGCGCACCGACCGGGCCCTGCGGCGTCTTGAGGCGATGCTTCTTGTGGCGGATAAACAGAAGACCCTGCTTATCTCGGGTACGGGCGATGTGATTGAACCCGCCGAGGCAGCCCTAGCCATCGGTTCGGGGGGGCCCTACGCCTATGCAGCGGCCCTGGCCTACCTTGACGGGAGCACTCTCTCGGCCCGGGAGATCGCCGAAAAGAGTTTGCGCATCGCCGGTTCTATTTGTATTTATACCAATGATCAGATTGTGGTAGAGGAGCTTGAGTAACATCATGGAAAGTAACCGATATGGTATGCAGGAAGCAGATGGGCGTACCAAAGAGATAAGCTTAGCCCAGAGCCTGACCCCAAAGCAGATTGTAGCGGCCCTGGATACCTACATCGTGGGGCAGCGAAAGGCAAAACGGGCGGTGGCCGTGGCTCTCCGTAATCGGATGCGCCGACTCGAACTGCCCGAAGATGTGCGGGACGATATTGCGCCTAAGAATATCCTCATGATTGGCCCCACCGGCGTAGGAAAAACAGAAATTGCCCGGCGCCTTGCCAAACTCGCCGGAGCCCCCTTTGTAAAGGTGGAAGCCACCAAATATACCGAGGTGGGCTACGTCGGGCGGGACGTGGAATCCATGATCCGGGATCTGATGGCCGCGGGTATTCAGATGGTCCGCCAGGAGATGCAGGAACAGGTCCGGGAAGAGGCAGAAAAACGAACCGAAGAAATCCTCCTGGATCTTCTTTTGCCGGGATCTAAAAAAACAACCAGTTCCCCCGCTAACCCCCTGGGGGCCCTGTTTTCAAGTTTAACCGGAGGAGCGGGGGGAGCATCCCCTGCCGCTCCGGGGCCCTTCCTTACTTCGGGGACCGAAGGTGAGACCCCGGGAAGTCCCTTGTTTGGGGGCGAAGAGGGGGGAAATAAGGAGACCCCCAGCAGGGAGAAACTCCGGGCCATGCTTCGCCAGGGACTCCTGGAGGATCGCCTGGTGGAAGTCATGGTCCAACAGAGTCCCCAGCTTCCAGCCATGGAAATCCTGGGCGGGGGCAACCTGGAAGACCTGGAAAATAGCATTACCGGCCTCGTAGGCATGTTCGGGGTAGGAAAGAAAAAGAAAGAATTGCCGGTACGACGGGCCCGGGAAGTGATATTCCAGGAAGAGGTGGAAAAACTCATCGATCGGGACCGGATGATCGAAGAGGCCCGTCGGCGGGTGGAACAGATGGGTATCGTTTTTATCGACGAAATTGATAAGATTGCCTCCCGGGGAGAACGGGTCGGCGGCCCTGATGTGTCCCGCGAAGGGGTGCAACGGGATATTCTTCCCATTGTAGAAGGCTCGGTGGTCAATACCCGGTGGGGGCCGGTGGATACCCGCCATATCCTCTTTATTGGAGCCGGGGCTTTCAATGTGAGTAAACCCTCGGATCTTATCCCCGAATTGCAGGGTCGTTTCCCCCTGCGGGTGGAACTGGAGCCCCTGGGAAAAGAGGAATTCCTGCGGATTCTTACGGAACCTAAAAACGCCCTTACCAAGCAGTACCATGACCTTTTGGCGGTGGAAGGGGTAGAAATCGAGTTTACCCCCGATGCTATCGAACGGATCGCCTCTATCGCTGCCGAGGTGAATAGCAAGCTGGAGAATATTGGAGCCCGCCGGCTTCATACCATTATGGAGGCCCTCTTAGAGGAACTGTCCTTTGAGGCCCCCGATATCGCTCCTGCCCGGGTTCCCATTACGGCAGCCTATGTGGATGAAAAACTGCGCCACCTGGTGGTGGATCAGGATGTGGGGCGCTACATTTTGTAGGCCCTGAGAAAGATGCGGAAATGGTCGGTGGAAGGGAGGACTTATCCGTGAAGCAAAAACCGCCGATGATAAGAGAAGGAGAGGTGGTATATGACTATACAGAATGATTTTACCAAAACCGTAGACATTCTCCATCGTGCCATGGATGCAAGCCTTATCCGACGGGATGTAATAGCCAATAACATCGCCAATGCGGATGTGCCGAATTTTAAACGCACGGTAGTTAATTTTGAAAGCGAACTTAAGCGGGCCCTGGAAACCGAAAAGCAACGACCCGCTCTGGAACTGACCCTGACCAATCCCAAGCATATTCCCAATTGGCGGGAACGGGATTACCGGGAGGTCCAGCCCCGGCGGGTTCTGGATTATGTGACCACCGCCAAAAATAATGGCAACAATGTGGATCCCGAAGAAGAGATGATGCTGGCCCTGCAGAATCAACTCATGTATACCCTGATGGCCCAGGCCCAGACCTTCCAGTTTGGGCAGATCAATCTGGTGTTACGCTAGGAGGTAAGCGATGGGGCTTTTTAATTCGATTAACATCGCCGCCAGTGGTATGACCGCCGAACGGCTGCGGTCCGATGTAATCGCCGATAATATCGCCAATGCTAACACCACCCGGACGACTGAAGGGGGACCCTTCCGCCGGAGTCGGGTTATTCTTCGGCCCCGGGCTCAACAGCCCTACTGGCGGAGTCCCTTCTTGCCTGACATGATGGACGGGGGTATCGCTAAAGGTGTCCGGGTAGTGGGGGTAGAAAAGGATACGTCGCCGCCCCGGCTGGTGTACGATCCCACCCATCCGGATGCGATTAAAAGCGGTCCCCGGGCAGGGTATGTGGAGATGCCCAACGTGAATATCGTTACCGAAATGGTAGATCTTATTGCGGCGTCCCGGGCATACGAGGCCAATGCGGCTATCGTGAATGGATCGAAAGCCATGTTTATGAAGGCCCTGGAAATTGGGGGGAGGTAATAGATGACCATTTATAAGCCCGAACTGGTAACAGGGGACAAGATCCCCATGGTGGTAACCCACCCGAAGCACCTGGTTCCTAAAACGGGAGAATTCCGGACCAGCGGGACCGCCCTGGCCCAACTGGGAGAAAAGGTGGGGGCAGAGGGGGTGCTCCGCAGCGGGTCCTTTGAGGATGCCATGCTGAAAGCCCTGGATTCGGTGAACCAGGATCAGATTACCAGTGATCAGCTTATGGTGGACATGGTGACCGATCCCGATTCGGTGGACCCCCATGATGTGACCATCGCCATGGCAAAGGCGAACCTCTCGTTGAACATCGCTCGAACGGTCTTAGACCGGGTGGTGAAGGGCTGGAAAGAACTGATTAATACTCGCTAAGGAAATAGATAAAAGAATCGTTCTTCTGGGGAGGGGAACATGATGGAGTTTTTTAAAAAGCTTATCGAGCAGCTCAAGACCCTGTGGGGAAAGTGGACCCTGGTCCAAAAGCTTATTCTCATCGGCATTGTGGTGGCGGCCCTGGTAGGGGTGGCGGTTCTTATCGGCGTTTCGTCGGCCCCTTCGATGGTGCCCATCATCGATGCGCCGATTCGGGATGAAACTGCCCGGGACCGGATCATTACCCGGCTCAACGAAGAAGGGGTGCGGGTCTCTGTGACGTCCACGGGGGTTATCATGGTAAGTGATGAAAAGACCGCCCGTAGAATGCGTTCGATCCTGATCCGGGAAGACCTGATTCCCACGGGGACTGATCCCTGGGCAATCTTTGACCGGGAACGCTGGACCATCACCGATTTTGAGCGCAATGTGAACCTCCGTCGTTCCATTACCCAAATGGTAACCGAACACATCAAGGCCCTGGACGATGTGGACGATGCGAACGTAACCATCGTGATGCCCGAGCGGCAACTCTTTCAGGCGGATCAAAATCCCGTAACCGCCAGTGTTATCATTACCCCCCGACCGGGAAGTGATATCACCACGAACCGCAAAAAAATAGAAGGGATTCAGAAGATCCTTAAGTTTGCCGTGGAGGGCCTTAAGGACGAGAACATTGTCATCACCGATCAGAATGGTCTGGTGCTCAACGATTTTGCCGGCATGGCAGACCTGGATCGGCTCGAAATAACCAAGCGGGAACAGCGGCTGGTGCAATCCCTGGAGGCCCAGTACCGGGCGGCGGTGCTCAAGGCGCTGCAGCAGATCTATACCCCCGATCGGGTGCGGGACCTGAACATCAAAATAGAGATGGATATGTCGAAAAAATCGATCCAGACCGAAGAGTTCTTCCCCATCACCTTGAAACCGGACAATCCCGATACCCCCTACGATGACTCGGAAATTACCCCCTCCATTACCCGCTCCCAGTCTTCCTCTACCACCAAATGGGAAGGAACCGGCTTTAATCCGGAGGGCCCGGCGGGTGTGGAAGGCCAGACCCCTCCTGCCTTTAAGGACATGTCCAATCTCTATGGAAAGGTGGAACAGACAACCCTTACCAAGAATGAAGAAATCAATCGGCGCCAGATCCAGGAAGATCGGAGCCCCACGATTAATCGGGTTACCGTCTCCGTGAATATCGATGGTCGCTGGAAGCTAAAATACAACGAAAAGGGGGAGCCCATCATTAACCCCGACAACTCCCTGGCCCGGGAGTATATCCCCATCCCCGAAGAGGAACTGAAAAAGGCCCAGGCCCTGGTCCAGGATGCCATTGGGTATAACCGATCCCGGGGGGATTCGGTGACGGTCCAGAATATCCAGTTTGATCGGACCAAGCAGTTTGCCGAAGAAGATGCGGCCTACCTCAGGCGGCGTCAGTTCCAGACTACTATGGTATTGCTGCTTGCGGGAATCGCCCTCCTTCTGTTATCATTTATTATATTCCGGATTGTTAGCAGAGAACTGGAGCGGCGGCGACGCCTGCGGGAAGAGGAACTGTCTCGCCAGCATCAGATGATGCGAGAAAGCGCCCTCCGGCAGGCCGAAGAAGAGGGGGTGGAAGTTTCCATGTCGGTGGAAGAGCGCAAGCGGCTTGAACTGCAGGAGAATGCCATCAATATGGCAAAAGAACACCCCGAAGATGTGGCCCAGCTGATTCGGACCTGGTTGATGGAGGAGTAGGGTATGGCAAAGACAAGCACGCCTACCGCGGAACAAACAAAGACCCCGGCTACAACTGCTTCCCATGCGACTACCCATACGGGAACGGGAAAGAAGGGGAAATCCTCCAAGGAATTGACGGGACGCCAGAAGGCGGCCATATTTCTGGTTACCATAGGGTCTGAAATATCGGCAGAAATTTTTAAACACCTGCGGGAAGACGAAATAGAAACCCTGACCTTTGAAATCGCCCGCCTTGAAACCATAGAGCCGGAACAGAAGGATGCGGTCCTCATGGAGTTCCAGGAACTCATGATGGCCAGTGAATTTATCACCACCGGTGGTATCGACTATGCCCGGGAACTGTTGGAAAAATCCCTGGGAAGCCAGAAGGCCATCGAGATTATCAACCGCCTTACCAGTAGCCTCCAGGTGCGACCCTTTGACTTTATCCGGCGTACTGACCCCGCCCATCTCCTTAACTTTATTCAGCAAGAGCATCCCCAGACCATTGCCCTTATCCTGGCGTACCTGGAACCCAATAAGGCCTCGGTGATCCTTCAGAGCCTTCCCCACGAAATGCGCAGCGATGTGGCCCGGCGAATTGCTACCATGGACCGCACAAGCCCGGAGGTTTTGCGGGAGGTTGAGCGGGTGCTGGAGAAAAAGCTTTCCACCCTTTCCAGCGAAGACTACACCGCCGCCGGTGGTGTAGAAAGTATTGTGGAAATTCTTAACCTGGTAGATCGATCTTCTGAGAAACAGATTATCGAGGCCCTGGAAGAAGAGGACCCCGAATTGGCCGAGGAAATCAAGAAGCGGATGTTCGTCTTCGAAGATATCGTTATGCTGGACGATCGGGCCATTCAGAAGGTGCTTCGGGAAGTGGATTCCCAGGAACTGGCCAAAGCCCTCAAGGCGGTGGATACGGAAGTTCAGGACAAGATCTTCCGGAACATGTCCAAGCGGGCCGCCAGCATGCTCAAGGAAGACATGGAATACATGGGACCGATCCGCTTAAAGGATGTAGAGGAGGCCCAGCAAAAAATCGTTTCTATTATTCGTCACCTGGAAGATACGGGCGAAATCGTTGTGGCCCGTTCTGGGGAAGACGAACTGGTGGTGTAAGATATGGCAAAAACCGTATTCCGCCCAACCGAAATCATTATCCAGCCCAAGCCTGTGGTTTTGGAACCCTTGCCGGCAACGGGCGCCGGGGGAACTGGTGCTCCGCTTGGCGGAGGGGAAAAGGAAGCTCAACTTGAATCGGTGGAAGAGGTCTACACCGGTCCCACCGTGGAGGAGCTTCGCCAGGAAGCAGAGGCCTTCCGGGCCCAGTGGGAGCAGGAACGGGAGGCCATGATTGCCGCGGCCCGGGCGGAAGCGGAAGCTATTGTTAAAGAAGCAGAACAGGCGGCCTTTCAAGAAGTAAAACGAAAAACCGACCAGGCCCAGCTGATTAAGCGCCAGGCCGAAGATGAGGCCGCCCGTATTGTGGCGGAGGCGGAACGGAAAATAAAGGACCTGGAGACCCAGATCCGCTCGACCCTCGAAGAGGAACGGAAGCGGGCCTATCAGGAGGGCTTTGCGGCGGGGAAGGAAGCGGGCTTTGCGGAAGGTAAGGCCGAGGCCCAACGCCTTGTGGAGCGGCTCCATGTGGTATTAGAGCGGGCCCAGGAAAAACGGGCCGAGATTCTGGCCGAAACGGAGCAGCAAATCATCGATCTGGTGCTCCTCATCGCCCGGAAGGTGATAAAGGTTATCAGCGAAAATCAGCGGAACGTGGTGATTTCCAACGTGGTGCAGGCCCTGCGAAAGGTAAAAGGCCGGGGGGATATCATTATTCGGGTGAATCTCGAGGATCTCAAGGTTACGAGCGAACATATCAAAGAATTTATCCAGCTTATCGAAGGGGTAAAAAACATTCAGGTTGTCGAAGACTCCACGGTAGACCAGGGCGGTTGTATTATCGAAACTGACTTTGGCGAGATCGATGCCCGCATTGCAAGTCAGCTGGCAGAACTGGAGCAGAAGATTCTCGAACTTTCGCCTATTAAAGCCCGGGCCCGAACGACCCCTGTGGATGCCCAATAAAACCTCAGAGGTGTTGAATGGCGGCCACCGAATCGATTATAGAAAAGTATCTAGAGGTCACAGAACGGCTTGACCCTATCAAATGTATTGGTCGGGTTATCCGGGTCCAGGGTCTTTTGATAGAAAGTCGCGGTCCCCAGGCGATTATTGGCGAACTTTGTCGCATCGATGCCCCGAAAGGGCGGGGTGTTATTCAGGCTGAAGTGGTGGGCCTGCGGGGCGAGACGGTCCAACTCATGGCCTTTGAGGATACCACCGGCATCGAGGTAGGCAATCGGGTGGTGGCAACGGGGGAACTCCTTTCTGTCCCTGTTTCCAAAAAACTTCTTGGCCGGGTGCTGGATGCCCTGGGGCGACCCACCGATGGGAAGGGGGCTATCGAAGCGACCCTTTCGTATCCAGCCATAGCAGAACCCCCCGACCCGATTAAACGGAAGCGGATTACCCAGCAGGTTGCGACGGGCGTCCGGGTAATCGATGGTCTTTTACCGGTAGGCAAGGGACAGCGGCTTGGGATATTTGCGGGCTCCGGGGTGGGAAAGTCTACCCTGCTCGGTATGATTGCCCGGAATACCAGCGCGGATGTAAACGTGGTAGCCCTTATCGGTGAACGGGGCCGAGAGGTAAACGATTTTATAGAAAACGATCTGGGACCGGAAGGCCTTGCCCGTTCGGTTATTGTGGTTTCCCCTTCGAGTGCCCCTCCCCTTGCCCGGCTCCGGGGGGCCTACGTGGCTACCGCCATTGCCGAGTATTTTCGGGATCAGGGCCTCGATGTAATGCTCCTCTTTGACTCCGTAACCCGTTTTGCCCGGGCTCAGCGGGAAATCGGGCTTGCCATTGGGGAACCCCCCGCAACCCGGGGCTATACCCCCAGTGTGTTCGATTCCATGCCCCGTCTTCTGGAACGTTGTGGAACCTCCGAAAAGGGAACCATCACCGGTTTTTATACGATCCTTGTGGAAGGGGACGACATGGATGAACCCATCGCCGACACGGTGCGGGGAATCTTAGATGGCCACATTGTGCTTTCCCGGCGGCTCGCCCAGCAAAATCACTATCCGGCGGTGGATGTCCTTGCCAGTGTATCCCGGCTTGCGCCGGTATTGGCCGGGCCGGTAACCAAAAAAGCCGCCGGTTATATCCGACGCCTCCTGGCAACCTATGCGGAGGCGGAGGACCTTATCAATGTGGGGGCCTACAAGATGGGGAGCAACCCCGGTATTGACGAGGCGATAGCAAAAAAGGCTTCTATCGATGAGTTTCTTATCCAGGGAATCGAAGAAAAATCGACCCTTCCCGAGACCCTTTCCTTTTTAGGGAAGGTGGCGGGGATGGAAATTCCCGACACTGAAAAGGGACGGTTTTGAAACGTTTTCGCTTTAATCTTGAAAAACTTCTGGAACTTCGCCGCTTTGCCGAGGAAGAGGCCGAACGGGAACTGGCCCGGGCTATTGGAGAACTTTCTGAATTGGAACGGCGGCTTGCTTCCCTGGCGGAAGAACGGGCTCAGGTGGCCCGGGAACGGTTTTCCCATCCCCATTCGGTGGCAGAGCTACGCCACCTGGAATTATACCTTTTACGATTGGATCAACAAAAGGAGAAACTCCTGGAAGCCATGGCGATTGCATCCCAGAACGTTGAACGGGCTCGCCAGAATTACCTGGAGGCAAGTCGGGACAAACGGGTGGTAGAAAAACTTAAAGAAAAAAAGCAGGCCCAGTACAAAAAAGAACTGTTCAAGGAAGAAACGCGGCTCCTCGATGACCTCGGCGGAAGAAAAAGGTCCCCTCTTTCTGAGGCCCCTGAAGAAAGGATCTTGTGAAAGGGACCGCCCCTCCCGCTCCTTCCTTACGCCGTCCCCGAAGATTCTTCCCCTCGGGGAAGAAAGGTGAGTCCCTGCCTCCTCATGCGACCGTTAGTACTTAAACTCGCTTTCCCCGATAAATTCCCTCAGAATACTCTGTCCTGGTACATAGTGGCTGGGAATGGGCGCAAAATTTTCAAGGAATGCGAGAAGCCGAACCGCCTCTCCATATTCGGCCATGGTGGGTTTTACCGACCGCAGGAGGGGTTCTGCGTATACCTTCAGAACCGAAAGCTCATAATCCAGGGCGGAGTTAAAGGCCACGTCGGCGCTTTCCTGGAAAGGGAAGATATGCTTTTTTTCGCCCCGTTGTACGCTGGGCCACATCCGGAGGGTCCCCTGGGCGGAGTTCCCCCGGAATTGGTAGTCCCGCACCATTCGACGGATAAGACGGTTATCATTGGTAGATACCCGGTTGTGGTCGTCCAGATTAAGTTGGGTAAGGGCTGAAACATACAATTTAAATTTTTGCTCCCGGGGGATATGGGGGGTAAGCCGATCATTCAAGCCATGAATTCCCTCCACGATAAGCATGGAGCGGCTTCCCATCTTGATTTTTCGTCCCCCGGCCCGACGCATGCCACTCTTAAAGTCGTAGGAGGGAATCTCTACTTCCTCACCCTGGAAGAGTGCCAGGAGCTGTTCGTTAAGGTATTCCACATCCAGGGCCTCAAGGCACTCGTAATCGGGTTTCCCTTCTTCGTCAAGGGGGGTTTTATCGTGGTTTACATAATAATCATCAAGGCTGATAGGGATGGGATCAATACCGAGTACTTTCAGTTGAATGGCCAGGCGCTTGGCGGTGGTGGTTTTCCCCGAACTTGAAGGTCCCGCGATGAGCACCATTTTTACTTTGTCCTGGCGCTCGTAAATTTGATCTGCGATTTCTGCCAGTTTCTTTGCCTGGAAGGCCTCGGCAATCTGGATAAAGTCCCTTATTTTTCTGTTAGCTACCAGGGTGTTCAGGTTTCCTACCGCGTGGACCCCCACAATACGACCCCATTTTTTATATTCTTTATACACCGCAAAGAGTTTGGTGTTTTGTTCTAGTTCAGCCAGTTTCAGGGGCCACCCCGTAGGGGGATACCGGAGTAATAAGCCCTGTTCATAGGGGAGGAGCCCAAACACTTCCATTAGCCCCGTCCGGGGGAGCAAGGGGGCGATACAGAGATCCATAAAGCCCCGACATTCATTGACGGGAACCAGGGCTTCACTGCGCTGTTCCAGAAGCAGGGCCGTATCGGTTTGCCCTGTTTCCGTAAAATACCGGAGGGCATCCGCATAGGAGAGGTGAAAAAACCGAATGGGAATATCTTCTGCCACAAGGGCCTTCATGGTTTTTTCAAGACGATCGATTTCTTCTGTGGTGGGGGGCTGTTCATCCGCAAAGCTGTAGTAGTAGCTGTGTCCCAGGGAATGCCCTACATACAGGTTTCGATTAGGAAATACATCCTGCGCTGCAAGGGCAAGGAGAAACGAGAGGGACCGGCGATACATTACTACCCCCTCGGGATCCCGCAGGGTTACCGGTTCAAGCCGGACATTTATCTCAAGGCGATGGGAAAGGGCCACCACTTCATTGTTTGCCTTGGCGGCCACAATGGGGACATCGCTGGGTTCAAAATATTCAAGGAGGCTTTCTACACGGGTCCCATAGGGGGTTCGTATTTCTCTGCCATTTGCAAATTGAATGCTGATTTCATTGTTCATAGAAAACCTCCTGCGCATAACAACCCCAAGATCCGGGGGGAAAACGACTTCCTGGACCTTGCCTTTGTGATAGAAAGCCCTGTAAAAGGGATTCTTCGAGTATGGTGTGGAATAGATGATAAAAGGGAAGCCTATAAAATTCAAGAACCTCAGGGAATTCTATTATCTCTCCCCGAAACAATAGGGCTAGCGAACTCGAGGCTGGGACTGTAAAAAATCAAGGAGTGGTTTTCCCCAGAATGGGGTTGCCTGGGAATTACTCTTTTCTTGCAAGAAAGAATCGTACTGCTTTTTCATGAAGTGCTGGATTTTTTCTTTGGCTTCTGGTGAAATCCCTGGTTCTTCAGTAAGCAGTTCTTCGATAAAATCATGGGCTTCCTCGGCTGACCACAGGCTTTCATCGTAACAGGTTAAGGCATACAGGGCCGCGGGGACGCAGTTAATGCTGTGCTGTTTTACAAAAAGAATAGACGCGCTAATAGCCCTAGCCCCCTGGTGCAGTTCTTGGACATGGGACGTAAAAAGCTCCTGTTCCTCATGACGGTTCAGGAAGGCCTCGAATTGTTTCCATGCGTGGACCACCACCATCACATGGAGACTCGGAATGCACATCAGGTGAGGATCGAGGAAATGAATCAAAATGAAACGGGGATGTTTTAAATAGCGGGGGCGCTGGGTGGTGGAAAGATTGTGCCGGTATACCTCTGCCGCAAAAGAATAGAGCCTTCCCATGGAATCTACAAAGGCTGCTATTTCTTCTTCGGTGGAGGGGCCATACCGATCAAAAAGAAAACCTACTGCCCGGATCCAGAAAAAGACAAAGTCCAGGTAGATTGTTACCTTTTCAGGCACAAAGGGAATCTCCTGATCCAGTGGATGATCAACTTGACATACCGGAATTTTCCCCCGATGGAGAACTGCCCAATACTGGAGTCCAAAAAAGTCTCGCAGGGCCCGACCAAGACAGCGAAGTCCGGCCTGACGAATTTTTTTATGCTTCAAAGCCTTGAACACAGTGCGCCACACCGAATACTCTGCAATATGTTCTTTGTGATGCATGATAGTAGAAATGTATAGCACAGTTTATCTTTTTGTGCAGTACCCTTTATAGAAAAAAGTTAGAAGTCCGCCGGTTTAGATCGGCGAGGTGAGATTATACGGCTTGACAAAGGCGGTACGTCCATGGCACATACAAATATCTGCTGGTGTTATCTCAAAGACCCAGAGGAATGGAGCGACATTAGCTCATCAGGATAGAGCAACTGCCTTCTAAGCAGTAGGTAGGGGGTTCGAGTCCCTCATGTCGCGGAAAGTATTTTCTTTCCTTCTTGGTAAAGAAATAATTCCTTTAATAATTGAAAAACTCCTCTTGTCGTGACGAATTAAACTTCTCTGAACACCGTAGCGGTAAAGGTATACAGTTCCGCTCCCGGCTCTTGATAGGACCCTGGTGGAAGGCCTGCCTTGCGGCAGAGGTAGTCTAGAAACTCCTCTCGATTCCATCCTTGCTCTACGGGAACCTGGGGGAGCAACACCCCCGCCCGGCCCCGATGTATCAGGTAGAGCCCATGACGACCCACCACCACATCCTTCGGGTTATCGCAGCGCTCAAGGGGAGAAAGGACCGAAATTTCGATGCTACATCGGGGGAGTTCTTCTTCGCTCAGAGGCGGGAATCGGGGATCCTCAAAGGCGGCCTCGAGGGCCATGTCCCGCACGGTTTCCTCAAGGGGCCGGACCGCTACCATCCGGCCTATACAGCCCCGGAGGGCCTTTCCCTTTTCGAGGGTTACAAAGGCCCCACAGGGGACCTTCAAAGCAGAGGCCCCTGCGGAAACCTGTGAAACAAGGTCCGTCGGATAGGGCAGAATTTCCTGTACGGGGATATGAACCGCCTGGCGCTGGAGGGCCCGTTCGATGGTCCTGCGGGCCAGGGCCAGCAAATAGGTTTTCTCTACCGGAGAGAGTTGCATATCCATAGTATATCATCCTTTTTTCTTTCTGCATAGTTTCTCAGTATATATGAAAAAATATATTTATCACCTTTTCATTTCCCTACCACATCGTTATATTTACACTATAAGCTCGATATAAACCTCTTGGATCCGCTTTTTTGGAAAATATCACGGTTTACAACCAGGAGGATTCATCTTGATAGGGAGGATGGGACATGCAGGCTGATATTGGATTAGTAGGTCTCGCGGTCATGGGGGAAAACCTGGTACTCAATATGGAACGGCACGGTTTTACGGTGGCGGTGTATAACCGGACCGTCGAAAAGGTTGATGCTTTTGTGAAAACCCGGGGAAAGGACAAAAACATCATTCCGGCCCATAGTCCGCAGGAACTGGTATCTCTTCTTACCCGTCCTCGGCGGATTGTGATGATGGTGAAGGCGGGACCTGCGGTGGACGAAACGATACAGCAAATCCTTCCCTATCTTGAAGCAGGGGATATCCTTATCGATGGCGGCAATTCCCATTATGCGGATACGGAACGGCGGCTCAAGGAACTTTCAGACCGGGGAATCCGGTACGTTGGTATGGGGGTCTCCGGCGGCGAGGAGGGGGCTTTGAATGGACCTTCCCTTATGCCCGGCGGAGACGAGACGGCCTGGCCCCATATACGGGGGATATTTCAGTCCATTGCCGCCCAGGTTGAGGGAAGCCCCTGCTGCGACTGGATTGGCCCAGGTGGATCCGGCCATTTTGTGAAGATGGTGCATAACGGGATTGAATACGGGGACATGCAGCTCATCGCTGAGGTCTACCAGATATTGCGGGATCGGCTGGGCCTTTCGGCGGATGAAATGGCGCCAATTTTTGAAGCGTGGAATAGGGGGAACCTTTCAAGCTATTTGATTGAAATTACGTCCCATATTCTGCGATATAAAGATGAGGATGGCCAGCCCCTGGTTGATAAGATTCTTGATGCGGCGGGGCAAAAGGGGACCGGAAAATGGACAGGCATAAGCGCCCTGGAATGGGGAATTCCCCTTACCCTGATTACGGAGGCGGTATTTGCCCGCTCCCTTTCTGCCCGAAGGGATGACCGGCTAGAGGCTGCTTCGCTGTTGGGCGTCCCCCCTGTCCAGCGGTTTGAAGGCCCCCTTCAACCCTACCTTGATGAGGTAGCGCTGACCCTGTATGCCGCAAAGATAGTTTCCTATGCGCAGGGTTTCCTTTTGTTGCAGGAAGCATCCCGCAGTTCGGGCTGGAATTTGAATCTGGGGGCCATTGCGATGCTGTGGCGGGGAGGTTGTATCATCCGTTCCCGCTTCTTAGGAAGAATAAAAGAGGCCTATGATCGTAGTCCATCGCTATCAAATCTGATTCTGGATCCCTACTTTGCAGATCAGCTTCGTAACGCGGAAGGGGCCTGGCGCCGGATTGTGGCGGATGCGCTGATGCAGGGAATCCCTGTGCCTGCCCTTGCCTCAGGTCTTTCCTGGTATGATGGTTTTCGAACCACCCGATTGCCGGCAAACCTTATTCAGGCCCAGCGGGACTATTTTGGGGCCCATACCTATGAACGGGTGGATACGCCCCGCGGAACCTTCTTCCATACCCAGTGGACCACGAACTCCTGAAAACCTTTTCAATAATAGATAGGAAGGGGTGCCTTGCAGGAGGCGCAGCGATAGGAGCCATGGAAGCCCTCTTCCCCATCGGCGGGTGGTATCTTTTCCAGAGCCACAAGACGAGTATGGTAGTTGTGGCGTTCGATGACCAGGGCTCCGCAGACGGGACAGCGGGTATTGTTGGAGTTGGTCCAGAGATTTCCCACGTACACGTAGCGGAGGATTTTTTGTGCCCCGGTGGCGATGGAAAAGAGAAAGGTCCCTGAGGTAGGAGGAGCCTGGTAGCGATAGGCGGGATGGTATGCCGAAAGATGCCAGGGGATGTGGGGAGAGAGCCGGCCTATCCATTCAGCTATGGCAAGGAGTTCTTCCTCAGTATCGTTTATGCCGGGAACCACCAGGGTGGTTATTTCGGTATGTACCCCCATTTCATGAGCAAGGGTGATAAAACGGCGGACCGCATCCAGGTCGCCGCCGAGAATGGTGCTATAGGTCTGGCTGGAAAAACTTTTTAGATCCACATTAGTAGCATCCACAAGACGGAGAATTTCCCGGGCCGGCTTTTCCTGAATACAGCCATTGGTTACAAGGACATTGGCGAGCCCCCGTCGGTGGGCTTCTGTCATGCTGTCTAACAGGTATTCGGCATGAACCAGGGGTTCCGAATAGGTGTAGGCGATGGCCCCGGTGTGGCTTTCTTCTGCCTTCTCACAGAGTTGGGCGGGGGAAAGAAAACGAAGGGGGATCTCCGTCCCTTGCGATATTTCCCAGTTCTGACAGAAGGGACAGCGGAGGTTGCATCCTACAAAACCTACTGAAAAGATAGAGGTGCCGGGGCGAAAATGATAGAGGGGCTTTTTTTCAATGGGATCCACCGCAAGAGAAGAAAGGGCCCCGTAGTAGGGAAGGTCGATTCCATCTTCTCCCCCCTGTCGAACCTTACAGAGCCCAAAGGTCCCTTGCTTCAGGGTACACTGGTGGGGACAGAGCGTACAGCGGATCCGTTGGTTTTCTTCTCTGGTAAAGAAGCGCCCCTTCTGCATTATGGCAGTTCCTTTTTCAGCCGTTCCCGTACTTTATGAAGATGGGAGAGAAACTGCACTTCATCCTGCACTTCAAAGGGTTCGTGGATAATTCCATGGGCTCCCTTTTTTACCCAGATTTTTACCAGTTGCAGGGTTTCCCCTGTTTCCAGAGCCACCGCCGGAAGTTCTTCCACATAGCTGATATCGGTCACTTTAAACTCAAGAATGGTAGGGCTATCTCCCAGAGGATTGAATACGAAGATCAATTTTTCCTTTTCAAAGGGATGGGGACGGGGATACCCGGTAAAGGGAACCGTATCTTTCGGAGGACCGCCACTGTAGCGGGTAATCTCAAAAAAGGGCGCAATACCAAGGTAGTGGTCAATAGTCATAGTTACCCCTTTCATCTCGTGCTGGTGATTTTCTAATATGCCTTATTTTAATGATAGTCATAAAAAGGGCGATGGACAAGTTTTTATAAAAGTAAAAAGCCCGTAAGATAGGGAGAAACAGGGGACTGTTTCCGGGGAAACGTTACCTTTGCTAGTCATGATGGGATAAAACGGGTAGAATACCCATATGCTTCAAGAAGAACCTCTGTGTTTTGTGTTCCTCGAAGATAAACGACTGTGGTATCCTGCTTCTTCGTCGGTATGGGATGCGGTAGCGGGGCTTACGCCAGGGGACGTGGCCTTTCTTCGTGGCATGGTGACTCCTGTGGCTATTCCGCTTCACTTTTCAGTATCGCCTCAGGAGCATGGGGGACCCACCGGGCATATCATTGGGAAAGGAGGTGGGGCTTCCTCTAAACAGGCCCTGTGTTTTCTGGTGCAGGATGCTCATATGCCCCCTGCAATGCAGGAGGGGCGGATCCTCCCTATTCGGACGCTCCTTGCGGAACTTCACGGTTTAGACACCGAGGTTCTTTCCCGTTTTTTACGGATCTTTCATCTGTTTCAGTGGCTGGATGTATCCCGCTATTGCGGTCGTTGTGGCGCTCAGAACGAGCTTGCCCCGGACGAGATGGCCCGACTCTGTCCTGTCTGTGGTAGACGAGAGTACCCTCGTATTTCACCGGCCGTTATGGTTGCGGTCACGGACGATGAGGGGCGCCTCCTTTTGGCCCACAATGCCCATTTTCGAGCGGGCCTGTACAGTGTGATTGCCGGCTTTGTGGAAGCGGGCGAAACGCTGGAGGCCGCTGCCGCTCGGGAAGTTCTGGAAGAAACGGGGATTGTTATTGATAGCATCCAGTATGTGGCAAGCCAGAGCTGGCCCTTTCCTGATTCTCTCATGGTAGGATTTACCGCCCATGCCAGGACCACCACCATCCAGGTGGATAACCGGGAGATCCTGGATGCCCGCTTCTATCGACCTGAGGAATTGCCCGACATACCCCTACCGGGGTCCCTTTCCCGGATGCTCATTGAGCGGTGGCTGGCCCGGCATACAGATCGTTTCCCTTATCATCAATAATGATGAAGGCCAGAAGATCCTTTACCGTGATACGCCGCACCGCCTCCATCCCCAATTCGGGATAGTCAAGAATTTCGCAGGCGAGAATGTTTTGTTCCGCTATAAGGGCCGCCACCCCTCCAATAACCCCCAGGTAAAAGCCTCCGTATTTCTTACAGGCCTCCCGCCATTGGCTTGCCCGGTTTCCCTTTGCCAGGGTAATTCGCGCAATGCCCCGGGAAAGCAGTTCCTCGCCGTAGCCGTCCATTCGCTGGGCTGTGGTGGGACCAAAACTACCGATGATTTTTCCCGGGGGAGTCGCGGCGGGGCCTCCATAGAGAATAGGATACTGGTACAGGTACTCCGGCAGGGGCTTGCCTGCTTCGATGAGCCGGTGCCAGCGAAGATGGGCCGCATCCCGGGCAATCAAAAGGTCTCCCGAAAGCAAGAGGCGGCTTCCCACGGATAGTTCTGAAAGACGACGGCAAACCCTTTCGATACCTTCTTCAAGGTTGATGCGGGGGGCCTTAATCTTGTGAAACGAAGGGGCTGGTATATAGGACTCAGGCTGGGTCTCAAGCTGTTCAAGCCATACTCCGCTTCTATCAATGTACCCCAGAAGGTTTCGGTGGGCACTGCAGGAAACCCCTATCGAGATAGGGCATGAGGCGGCATGACGGGGTAAACGGATAACCCGGCAATCCAGGGCAAAGGCACTCCCCCCAAACTGGGCGCCCAAACCTGTTTCCCGGGCTATTTCACGGGCCCGCCGTTCCCAGAAGGTATCCCGAAAACAGAGGGGGGCTTCTAAAGACGGCGGTGAGGGGGCTTTGGGGGAATCTGCAGAGGGGTAAAGGGTGCTTCCTTTGGTACTATTTGCGCTAAAATCTCCGGCCCCCTCAATGCTGGGAAGACCATCAAGAATCTCGGTGGTAGCGAGTTTTAGAATCCGCAGGTTCTCTTCGGGACTCGTACCGCCCACCACGATGGCAAGCCGATAGGGTGGGCAGGCGGCGGTTCCCAGGGCGGAGATTTTTTCCCGTACAAATCGTTCAAACGCCAGAGGCTCTAAAATACCGGGGGGCATCTGAAAAAAGCCCGTTTTATTTGCCGATCCTCCTCCTTTGGCAACAAAAAGGAATCGATACCGGGGGCTTTCTCCAGAGGAAGGGGTTGCTTCAATATGAATTTGGGCGGGTAAGTTGGTCCCCGTGTCATATTCTTCAAAAAAACTCCGGGGCGCCACTTGAGAGGAGCGCAAATAGTATTTTTCATAGGCTTCCCGAATTCCTTCGCTCAGCCAGTGGGCATCGTCACTTTCAGTACGAATCCCCTCATCCTTCCATGCAAGTACCGTAGCGGTCCCGGTATCCTGACAGAGGGGCAATACCCCCCTGGCGGCGATGGTTGCGTTTTCCAATAGGGCGCGGATAACGATGCGATCGTTTTCGGAACTGTGCGGATCTGCCCACTGAGTTTTGAGGAGATCAAGATGACTTTTTCGCAGAAAAAAGGAAAGCCGATAGAAAGCCTCCCGGGCAAGGTATTGTAGAAGGGCTGGCGAGACAGAAAGAAAGTTTCCCGATACCTGTAGTGATCCTTCGGCTTCGGGTGGCGGAGGGATACGCTCAAAGGAAATATGTTGAAAGGCTTTTTCGATAGCGTTCTGTAATTCCATAACCTTCCTCAATAGCCATCATTTTTGTGATTCCCCCGCCTAAAAAACGCATCCGAGACCTTTGGCGCGTTACGGGGCAATCTCCCAATATCTTTGTCCCTACTATTCATATAACCAGACCACCGTCATAGTTGTTTATATATATTATCAGAAGCAGTGGTCTCATACAATCACTTCTGGTACAATACTACTATGATGACCCATTCAGCGGAACTACGTCTCCTTATTTTGCTCTTTTTTTGCACCGTGCTTATCACCGTAGGGGGCATTTTTTTCATGATGTTCCAGGAACAGAACCGGCTTACCCTGATGGCTGAATATCGGGCTTTTCAGCTTGCGGCCGACCTGAATCGGGCGGTAGAACAGGGAAACCGGGTTTCGGTGGAGCAACTCCCGAATCTTCTGGGTTTTGGAATCTATACTATTCGAGGCGAGGCCCTGTATCGCTATGGAAACGCACCCTCTCAGGTAGATCCCCGGGCGGTTCAGGATGCCCCTCGTATTCAAGGAGATGAAGTTTCATTGCTACGGGCCTTTGGGGGGATGGGACGGATCCGCAACCGTTTCATGATGGCGCCTCCTGATCCCCAAAGGGGAGAGGGAGATGTTGGGAATCTGTCGGAAAACCAGAACACATCCCGGGGGCCCCGTCCTCCTTCTATGATGATGGCCCCGATGGCGGCCCCGCGGCTGGTGTTTCTTTCTTATCGAGTGGCTTCGCTCCAAAGGGGTATGTGGACCCTCTATATTCTAGGAAGCCTCCTCCTTTTGGTTCTAATAGGTACCTATGGGTTGTTGATTCAACTTGCCCGACGGATCGATCTCTATCGACTCGAAGAAGCCCGAAATCGGGAACTCATTACCTTAGGAGAGGCTGCCCGGAGCCTTTCCCATGAAATCAAGAATCCCCTGGGGGTGCTTCGTATACAAACGGCCCTTTTAAAAAAGATGCTCAAAGGACAGGATGTTGAAAAGCAGGTGGATATCATCGAAGAAGAAATAGATCGAATTAATACCCTTACCGAACGGGTCCGGCAGTATTTGGGGAATCGTCAGAGTTCGGTAGAGTCCCTTCCTTTGGGGACCCATCTGCTCCATATACAAGAGCGCTATGGAGATTGTCTTGAGGTATCCCTTCCCCTTGATGCCTGGCCGGTGGTAAAAATAGACCGGCAACATTTGGATCAAATCCTGGATAACCTTATACGGAATGCCCTCGAAAGTATGGAAGGTCAGGGAGAATCCCTGGTAACCCTTCGTCTTTCGCTTGTGGGTCATAAAAAGTGTTTGATTGAGGTAGCCGATCGGGGACCGGGGATCCCTAAAGATATCGAAGGCCGAATTTATGACCTTTTCTTTACTACAAAAACCAAGGGATCCGGCATTGGCCTTGCCCTGGTAAAAAAACTGCTTTCCCAGTATGGGGGGACGATTTACCACCGTTCCCGGGAAGGGGGAGGAACTGTCTTTTATGTTGAACTCCCCTATGAACGCCTGGTGCCGGCGGAGAATGCTGACCACCAGGCGCCGATGCGGACCACTAAAAAGCAGGAGGTACCCCTGTGAGCGATACGCCTCTTACGGTTCTCGTGATAGATGATGAACGGAATCTGCGGGAATCCCTTAAACTCTATTTAGAAGGGGAGGATTTTCGGGTACTCCTTGCTCCCAGCGCAGAAGCGGGCAAGGATGTCCTGGAAAAAGAACGCTGCGATGTGGTAGTGGTGGACCTCAAGATGCCCGGTATGTCGGGCCTCGATTTCCTCCACTGGATGAAGGAGAGTGGACCCGCCATTCCCCTTATCATGATGAGTGCCCATGGGGATATCCAGGATGCGGTGGAAGCGATGAAGGGGGGAGCCGCCGATTACCTGGTCAAGCCCTTTCATCCGGAAGAACTTGTGGTTCGGTTGCGGCGGGTCGTTTCCGAAGCCCGGCTTATTTCCCGGGCCCAGGTGGTGGAAGCGGTGCATCGGGGAACGGCGAAAAAGGCAAATGGCAAAGAACACGATGAGGTCTGGCTTGGGGAAAGTCCCGCAATGAAAACCCTTCGGGCCCTTATAGACAAGGTGGCCCCCACCGATTCCACGGTGTTAATTACGGGCGAAAGTGGAACAGGGAAAGAGGTGGTCGCCCGCTCTATTCACCGGTTAAGCAAGCGTTCTGACGGCCCCTTTGTCCCCATCAATTTAGGTGGAATCCCGGAAAATCTTTTGGAAAGTGAACTTTTTGGGTATGAAAAAGGGGCCTTTACCGGCGCAGAGGGACGGAAGGTGGGGCTTTTCGAATTGGCCAGCGGGGGTACCCTTTTCCTGGATGAAATTGGAGATATGCCCCTCCATCTCCAGGTAAAGCTTTTACGGGTGCTCCAGGACCGTAAACTTATCCGTTTGGGGGGAAGTAGACCTATCCCCATCGATGTCCGTATCATCGCGGCCACCAATAAGAATCTGGAAGAGGCGGTCCGGGAGGGTCGGTTCCGGGAAGACCTCTATTATCGGCTTGCGGTAATCCGCCTTCATATTCCTCCCCTCCGGGAGCAAAAGGAAGATATCCCCGTGCTTGCCCAGCGCTTTACGGAACGTTTTGCCCGGGAATTGGGACGCTACCCCCGGCGTCTTTCGGCGGAGGTTCTCCAATTTCTGGACCGGTACCCCTTTCCAGGGAATGTGCGGGAACTGGAAAATGCTATTGAGCGGGCCGTTATCCTTTCGGAAGGAGAGGAAATAAAAATCGAAGACTTTAGTTTTGCCGGTCCCTGGCAGGCCTCTCCCCCCGCGTTCTCGGGAATGGGAACCCCCGCAGCGGTTGGTGAGCCCCCACGGAATCCCTCTGGGCTCAGTGGATTTGAAGGGCGCTCCCTCCAGGAACTGGAACGGGAAGCAATACGGCTTGCCCTTCTCAGAAACGGAGGGCATCGGGAAAAGACCGCCCAGGAACTGGGGATTACCCGGCGAACCCTTCTTAACAAGATTCGGGAGTATGGCCTTTAAACCAGGGAGAAGGCCCCCCTTTGCATAGCGGAAGAGGTCTCCCCGGTGTGTTTGCAGCTCCTTCGGACGTTTGGCCCTTTTCTTGCGGTTTGTGGCTTTGCCGGAGCCCCTCGATTTTATTGAGTTTCGGGAGAACCTGTTTCCAGAACCTGACGGTCGATCCGGGTGATTTTCCATCGGTCTTTGAGGTAGGTAAGAAAGACCTGATCCTGGCGGCGCACCCAGGAAGGTTCAAGCCTGGTGGGGGGAAGGGGAGAGGAACGGAGACTGAACTGCCCCGCAGGTTCCTCTGTGGAAGAGGATGGGGCGCTCTCTAAAGGAGCGGTATCTTCCCGTCGTTCCGGATACCAGAAACGGTAGCTAACCCGTCCTACCGCCTCATTTCCCTCGACCTGAAGTTCGTCGATGGAAAAATCGGAAATTCCAAACACATGGAATTCCCCCTGGGGTTTTCCCCGCTCCATCCAGGTTTCTGGAGGAAGAACCAGTACCTTCTGTTCATAGGCTTCTCGCACCTTGGAGATGACGTAAAAATTCATCACCGCCGTAATATCCTCTTTTCCTGTCTTCCCTTCCACGCAGGCGGACATCCGTTCGTGGTCCAGGGTGTTAAAGGCGGTGTAATAGGCGGTAAGCACCTCGGCGGGGCTCATCCCTTTTGTGGTGGGACGCTGGGCCTGATCCCGTATAAAGCTAGCAATGAAAAGAGCCAGGGCGACAAGAGAAAGGGCCCCTCCTATGAGGAGTCCCCGATTCCTCCGAAGGAAGCGGTTCCCTTTAATTCGTTGCTGCTGGAACCGGAGGTACCGCTCTTTTTCTTTGCGCAGGGTCTCCTGTTCTTTTTCGGTAAGAGGCGTAATGAAAGCCGCCGGTTCGTGGTGGGGAGACTTTTCGAGTATTTCCAGAAGCGCTTCAAGGGAAGGGGTCCTCTCACCTTCCTGGCCAGCAAGGGCTTTTGTCGCAGAAACTTCCCCTTTTTCGGTACCGCCCTTTGCAAAGGTAGCAGGCCCTGGCGCTGTTCCCGACCTTTCTCTGTTATCTCTGAGGAGGGTATGTGGGGCCTTTTTCCCTCCGGGGCTGCTGGCTATTGCAGAGTGGGTCAGGGCCCCCTCTATCCACTGGGCCAGGTCCCCATTGATTCCGGGAACCGCCAGATGTATCGGTTCAAAAAGACCATCCCGAATGTCGGCACGAATCTGGTGGATAGCCTGATCGATCTGGGGAGCGGTCCATTCTGAGAGATCCATCCCTTGGGAGGTCCCCCCTCTCATTTGAGTGGAGTGTGGGGGTGCTTCTTTTTGTTTCCCCGCGGATTTTTCGGGAACCGCCATAAAACGGAATGGGAAGGTCCCTGCCCACAGACGATAGGCAAGGACCGCGACGGTAAAGGATAATCCCGCGATGCCGGGAAGATCGGGGTGCTGGTACTGTTCAAGGATCTCTTCTGGCCGTCTGTCGTGGATGCCACACCGAAGGCTGCGTTCTCCTAAAGCCCGGGGAGGAAAGAAAACCCCCTCTCCCGGAACGACCAACACCAGGGGAGGCAGGGTGGTTATGTCTTTTATACGATCGGGACAGAGAGCTTCAAGGTGACGGAGGGCCCGGACATATGAAACAAAAGCGGCCAGGGCTGTTTTGCCTCCCTGGGCGATATATCCTTCGAGAGGAAGCCCCGGCACCTCCCGTCCCCAGATCCATAGGTGGCCGTTGATTTCCCGGCTCCCCTCGGGAAGCCAGGGATGCATTTCTCCGGGGGAAATCGAGGGGGCAGGTATTCCTTCTTCCCCAGAAGTAAGGGGCCCCGGTTTCCCTGTCCAGCGAATTTCCAGACCCTGTTGGGTAAGGAGTTCCGCCCCCCGGGTCTTTGCGAAGGCCCGGGGATCCATCCCTGTATCAAAAGCTACCGCCGGCTGCCCATCAATGATGATATGTTCGATACAGGAACGATTCATGGTTACCTCCCTCGGGGTGAATACAGATATTTAAAGTAATCCATGTCGGTGGAAAGGGTTTTACTGAATTGGGGCATGGTGGTTTTGTACGATTCAATGCTTCTCCAGAAGTCGAAGAATTCCGGATCTCGACTGTAGGCCTGGGCATAAATGCGGGTGGCCTCCGCATCGGCCTCGCCCTTAATCTTTTCCGCCTTTTCATAGGCCGCCGAAAGGATAGCCCGGCGCTCGTTTTCGAGTTTCCCCTGCCATTCGGCTTTTTTCCCTTCTCCGTAGGACCGGAAGGCCTGGGCAATCTGATTTCGCTCCTTAATCATCCGGTTGTACACGCTCTGGGTAAGCTCATCGGAATAATTAATCTGGCGGGGTACCACATCGATAAGTTCGATGCCGTACTCGGGCACCGTTTGGCGGGCCCGCTGAAGAATCTCTTCTGCCAGTTTGCGGCGACCCTTCTGGACTACCTCATAGGTAACATCGCTTCGGGTAAAGGCGGAAAGTTGCCCCGCGTCCTGTTCCGAGCCAAGTTCAAAATTCTCTATTTCCTCTGCCTTGTTCTGACGGATCCGGTTAGAATTCCGCACCGTTTCTCGAAGCCAGTTTTCGGCTATAACCGTGCGAACCGCCGAATCAATGATATCGTCCAGACGGGAGTAGGTCGCCTCCATGGTCTGGATGGATTCATAAAATTTACGGGGGTCCGCAATTTTCCAGCGCGCCGTCGTATCAACCCAGATGAACTGGTTTTCCTTGGTAGGGATCCGCTGGGGTTCCCCATCCCAGGCCATGATCCGCCGGGGGTACTTTACCACGTCGTCGAGGAAGGGCGTTTTTATATGAAGCCCCGCATTGGTATGCACCGCTACGATCTTTCCTAATTGGACGACGACCGCCTGCTCTCCTTCCTCAATTGTATAGAAGGGACCTGCCAAGAGAAAGGCGATTCCTAACACTACTATTATGATGAGGGTAGTTATCAATGATCTCATTGGACGCCTCCGCGGGTATCAAGATTTTTTAAGGGGAGGAAATTTTGAAAGCGGCGATCAATAAGGGTGGTGCCTTTATCATCTTTAAAGATATTTTCTACCATTTCGTAATAGAGCCGTCGGCGGGTAACATCCGGGGCTTTTCGGTATTCTTCGTAGACGGCGTTAAAACGGGCCACATCTCCCCGGGCCATATTTACCCGTTCAGAGGCGTACCCCTGGGCTATCTGGATGATTTTATCCGCCTCTCCCTGGGCTTTGGGAATTTCCGCGTTGTAGGCTTCTTTCCCTTCATTGATGAGGCGGTTCATGTCCTGGATGGCCTTGTTCACATCTTCAAATGCGGCCTGAACCCCCTGGGGAGGCACGATATTCTGAAGTTTTACGGTGATTACCGAAATACCCAGGCCATACTGTTTAAAGGTGTCATTCATGAGCTGTATTGCCTCTGATTCAATCTCAGTCCGTTGGGGGCCCATCACATCAAGGATGGCCCGATCTCCCACGAGCATGTTCATGACTGACCGGGATACATCCCGGATTGTGGTGGTCCGCTCTTTAGGGTTTACATTGAAGAGCCACGCCCGGGGATCCACAATACGGTACTGGATGATCCATTCCACATCCACGATGTTCAGGTCCCCGGTCAACATGGTGGATTCTTCGGGAAAGGCTTCCTGGGAATATACGGTGTTCACCCCCGCTTTGAGGGTCCTGAATCCAAACTGTTCAGTTTGAACCACCTTTGTTTTTACCAAGTAGTGTTTGTCAATTCCAAAGGGAAGTTTATAATGCATCCCCGGCCCGTTGGTGGTAAGGTATTTGCCAAAACGGGTCACCACCGCTTCTTCGGTTTGGTCCACGATATAAAAACTGGTGCTCATAAGTATTATGAGTACAATAATACCAATGGCCAGAAGTATGGATGTGGGTCCCAGTAACTTTTTGATATTCCCTGTGCTATAGGACATACCGGTATCCTCCTTTCCTTTACGTTGTTCTATATCATCACCTTGTGGGGTGTTTTTGTTTTGACGTTAACGTGGAAGGATACATACTTGGTTTCCCTTGTCTTCTCCATAGGTTATTCCTTTTATCCGAAAAAGGTGGTGTCCCCGTTTCTTATCAAGAAACGTACCCTTTACAAGGTATCCCTTTCAAAGAGGGTCGTCAAGAAAGAAGAACTGAAAAAAGTACCGGTGTCTTACCTGATCCTCTCTCCCAGGGGCGATGGGGATTGGGAAATCTTTTCTCCCTTTGAACTCTTTACAGGAAAGGCTCTCTTTGATATACTATTTTTCCACAATTAATACACAGCTGATGTTATCCTGAGGCAGTTTGTTTTCTCAATCAAACGAGGATGAAAGAAAGAGTATTCAAGATAGAAGGAGTAAGGTATGATATTCCCACTGGAACAGCTTATTAAATTTGATGGCAATGTCTATGAAATTACCTGTGCGGCTGCCCGGCGGGCTTATCAGCTTGCCATGATGAAGGATCCTGAAATCGAGGCTAATGATGGCAAGGTAGTTTCCCTTGCGGCCCGCCAGCTCTTTACTCGCCAGATCGAATACCGCCTGGAGTCGTAGGAATTTTCATGACCCCCATCCCGGTCGTCATTCTCTTTGGTCCTACCGCTTCGGGAAAGACGGCGGTGTTGGAGGGCCTTTTTGCCCGGGAGCCGCCCCTGGTGCCTGCCGAAGTGGTGAGTGCCGATTCCATGCAGGTCTACCGGGGCCTTGATATTGGAACCGCAAAACCCAGCGCTGCTCTGTGCCGCCGTCTCCCCCATCACCTTATTGATATTCGGGATATCCGTGAGCAGTGGACTGTGGGAGACTTTGTCCGAGAGGCGGACCGGATCTGCGAGGATATCTATCGGCGGGGGAAGCTTCCGGTGGTATCGGGAGGAACGGGGTTCTATTTAAAACACTTTGTGCTGGGGCTTCCGGCGGCTCCCCCTTCCAGCCAGACTATCAGGGACGAGTTGAAACACGAATTAGCCCAAAAGGGGGCCCCTGCCTTGCTTGCCCAGTTGCAGGCGGTGGATCCGGAGACGGCCTCCCATGTGCATCCCCACGATACGTACCGACTCCTCAGGGCCCTGGAAGTGTATCGGCTCACCGGGAAGCCCCTGAGTGCCTATCCCCGCTATGGGGGGAATGCTCCTCGGCCATCGTATCGCTTTTTGCTGTTGGGTATCCATCGACATCGGGATGACCTCTATCGTCGTATTAATGAGCGCGTGGCCGCTATGATGCAGGCCGGCCTCTCTGCGGAGGTCCAGCGGCTCTGGCAACAGGGGTACCGGCCAGGGGATCCGGGGATGCGGGCCATTGGTTACCAGGAATTTTTTACCGAGGAGGGGGATCTTCATAGCGATGTGGAGCAGGTGGCTGCCCTTATCGCCCAGCATACCCGGCAGTATGCAAAACGGCAGATTACCTTTTTTAAAAGTCTTTCCGGGGTACACTGGATCAGCGTAGAGGAAGATGAAAAGGGTTTTATAAGCACTATACAACAAAAGATACAGGATTTTGTGGGGACCTCTTCTTTTATGCCTTCAAAAGTTGTTTAGTGAAGACCCCCTATTGAAGCCCCTTGGATAAGGGGGCCGATCTTTCCCAATACCCCTCCATAATGCCTCTTGACCTTTTACTACCTCCCTGTCATACTATGCAAAGGTTGAAACCGCCGGATCGGGGATCTTTCCTCTGACCATAAGGAAATCCATTTTTTTCAAAGGAGACGCTCAAGTGCCCTGCGGAAGAAAGCGAAAACTCAAGAAAATCGCAACCCACAAGCGAAAGAAGAAGCTGAGAAAGAACCGACACAAGAAGAAGAAGTAGGAATGTGACAGATTGGTACTGTCATGGGCCTGGTTTGTGTTGGTAAAGAGCGTTAAAAACCGCGGACCGCTAGAGTTCCGCGGTTTTTTTGTTTATAATACCATTCTATGAACGAAAAAATTCTCCCCCGAATTCGGGGCCCCCATGAGGTGAAACACCTTTCTCGACAGGAACTGCAGCAATTAGCGGAAGAATTACGGCAGGAAATCATCTATCGGGTAAGCCGAAACGGGGGACACCTGGCGAGTAATCTGGGAATCGTAGAATTAACCCTGGCTTTGCACCGGGTATTTGATAGTCCCCAGGATAAGATCATCTGGGATGTGGGACACCAGTGTTATCCTCATAAACTGCTTACCGGTCGCTACCGGAATTTTTCGGGCCTCCGAAAGAAAGAGGGAATCTCCGGTTTCCCCAAACGGTCGGAAAGTCCCCACGATGTGTTTGAAACGGGTCATGCCTCTACCTCGATTTCGGCGGCCCTGGGGATGCTGGTGGCGGAAAGAAGCCGGGGCTCTTCCCATCGGGTTATAGCGGTTATTGGCGATGGGGCCTTAACAGGGGGCCTTGCCTACGAAGCCCTTTCTCATGCGGGACAGCTCCAGATTCCCCTCATCGTCGTGCTTAATGATAATTCCATGTCCATCGGTCCGAATGTAGGAGGAATTTCTAAGCATTTGAGTATGTTAACGATGAAGGCTTCTTACCAGCGCATGAGAAACCTGATAGATCGATGTGTGAAAAAGATACCTCTTATTGGACAGTGGTTGTATACCTGGATTGTTCGTTTTAAAAACGCCATTAAAATCCTATTTTATCCGCGGAACTTTTTTGTGGATCTCGGCTTTGAGTATGTGGGTCCCATCGATGGCCACCACATGCTAACCCTGGAGGAAGTCTTTCGAGACATAAAACAGTTGAATCGGCCGGTGGTGGTCCATGTGGTTACTCAAAAAGGAAGGGGCTACAAACTGGCAGAAAAGAATCCTGCCCAATTCCACGGGATCGGTTCTTTTTCTATCGAAGACGGAATGGTAGAAAAAACGGCGGGCTTTACCTTTACCGATGGTTTTGGCAAAGCCATGGTGACCCTGGGAGAAGCCTGTCCATCCCTGGTGGCCATTACGGCGGCCATGGAAAAGGGAACGGGCCTTACCCCCTTTCGGGAGCGTTTCCCTGAGCGCTTCTTTGATGTGGGGATTGCGGAGTCCCACGGGGTAACCTTTGCGGCGGGCCTTGCGGCAAACGGACTTTTACCGGTGGTGGCCATCTATTCATCCTTCATGCAGCGGGCGGTGGATCAGGTGATCCATGATGTGGCGTTGCAGAACTTGCCGGTTATCTTTGCCCTGGATCGCTCAGGAGTGGTCCCCGAGGATGGAGAAACCCACCAGGGGATCTATGATATCAGTCTCTTTCGGAGTGTTCCCCACATGGCATTGCTGGCCCCTGCCACCGCCGGCGAACTGGAGCAAATGCTTCGCTGGGCCCTGGAGCAGCGGCGTCCGGTGATGATTCGCTATCCCAAGGCTCCCTGTCCTAAAGAAGAAGAGACCTGTATGCAGCCCCTCGAGACGGGGAGGGGGGCCTTTGTGCGGCGGAATGGAGGGGAAGTCTGTCTTGCTTTTACGGGGAGCCTACTGCCAGAGGCGTTAAAGGCCGCGGAGATTCTGGATAAAGAGGGGATTCCCCTCGATCTGTATAATTTTCGCTTTATAAAACCCCTTGATGAAGTACACCTTTTTTCGATAATCAAATCTTATCGGTTGTTTATCATAGCCGAAGAAGGGGTACGGGAGGGCGGTTTAGGAGAGCACCTGGTGACGCGGCTTTCCGAGATAGGAATTGAAACGTCCTGTAAGGTGCTGGGTATCCCCGAAGGACCCCTTCCGCAGGGAACACGTCAGGAACTCCTTTCGCTCTGTGGTCTTGATGGTACTACCCTGGCACAACACATCCATGACTGGTATGGTACAGCCAGAGAATTGCATCGGAAGGTAAGCGGAACATGAATCGGACCATACAGCTTCGGACGGGAGCGGTGCTCGATCTTTCTGGGACCCCCCTCGTCATGGCTATCATTAATACTACCCCTGATTCCTTTTATCCTGCCAGTCGGGCCTTTGCCGAGGATGCCGTCGCCCGGGCCCTGGCAGCGGTGGAAAAGGGGGCGGCCATCATTGATGTGGGGGCCGAATCCACCCGCCCTGGCTCTGACTATGTCCCGGCGGAAGAAGAACTGAAGCGGCTTTTGCCGGTAGTGCGGGGGATTCGTCGGCGTTCGAACATACCCCTTTCCATCGATACCCGTAAGGCTGAAGTGGCCCGGGTCATGTTAGAAGAAGGGGCCGACATCATTAATGATGTTTCGGCCCTGATGGATGATCCTGCTATGTTGCCCCTCTGTGCACAGGAAAAGGCGGTGGTGGTCCTCATGCATAAGAAGGGTATCCCCCGGACAATGCAGGAGGCCCCCTATTACGACGATGTGGTTCAGGAGGTTCATGAATTTTTGTGGGGCGCCGCCCAGCGGGCAGAGGCAGGAGGTATTCCCGCCGAGCGGATAATCCTTGATCCAGGAATCGGCTTTGGTAAACGCCTGGAAGATAACCTGCGACTGTTGGCCCACCTTGAAAAGCTGGGAAATGGGAACTATCCTCTTCTCGTGGGCCTATCCCGGAAATCCTTCGTAGGGGCTATTACCGGTAAGGAGGTGGAACGGCGACTCCCCGGAACGCTGGGGGCTACCGCTGCAGCCCTCTCTCATGGGGCTCGTATCCTTCGGGTCCATGATGTGGAAGAAACGGTAGATTTCGTTCGTTGTTTCCATAGTATCGAAGCAGCACGAAGGAGCCAGGATGATTGAATGGTTTCGCAACCTGAACCATTTGTATAACCTTATTCGACCAGTACTGGACGTTTCCATATTGGCCTTTATCATTTATAAGGCCTATGATCTTCTCGTAAAAACCCAGGCAATTCAGATTATCAAAGGGGCGGGGTTGCTGTTTATTTGCTATGGCCTGGCGTATTTCCTTAAATTGACCACCCTTTTATGGGTTCTTAATTTTCTTGCCCCGGGGCTTTTTATTGCTATAGCTATTGTGTTTCAACCGGAATTACGAAAGATTTTTCTGAGACTGGGGCAGGGGGAACTGTTCCATCTTGCCTCGCAACCAACCCAGACGGTTTTTGAGCCCGTGTTAACGGCGGCGGAGATTCTCTCTAAACAAAAACGGGGAGCCCTTTTTGTTTTTGCCCGCCGGGTTAATCTGCGCACCTACATTGAATCGGGAACCCGCCTGAATGCAGAACTCTGTTCGAATCTCCTCATCACGATCTTTGCCTACGATGGGCCCCTCCACGATGGGGCGGTGGTTATTCAAAATGGGAAAATTCTTGCGGCGGGGTGTTTTTTGCCCCTGTCGGAACAACAGGATATCCGTAAAACCTTTGGGACCCGGCACCGGGCGGCCCTGGGAATTTCGGAGGTCTCCGATGCCATCGTTATTATCGTTTCAGAAGAGACAGGGGCTATCAGTCTTGCCTATGATGGAAAACTGTATTATGACCTTTCCTCCCTTGAGATACAACGGAAATTAACGTTCCTCCTCGAAGGAGAACGGACCACGGAAGAGGAATCCCCTGAGGAATCATACCATGAAACGGCCCGGCGCTAAAAAAAGGATAGAAAAATTTATCAAGGATTGGCCAATCAAGGCCCTTTCTCTGGTAATTGCAATGGTGCTTTTTATGTTTCATCGTCTGAGTATGTTGGAAGAGCGGTACTTTATCGTTCCTCTGGTGGTGGATTCCCATAATGACCTTGTCCCCGCTACTTCCTATCCCCATGTGGTACGGCTCTCGTTACGGGGAGACCCGTCGATTATTACTACCCTCTCGGAAGACAGCCTGGAAGCCTATATCGATATCGATTCATATACCTCCGAAGGAATTTACAAAATTCCTGTCCGGGTTCGGCAGAAAGCTCAGGCTACTCATTTTGAATCCCTCGAGATTCAGCCTGAACCCGCAGAAATCATGATAGGTCTTGAACGGAGCCTTTCGAAATTAGTTCCCGTAACACCCAGTTTTCGGGGGTACCTTGAAACGGGCTATGAACTTGCCTCCTTTCAGATTGAACCGGCCCAGGTGTATGTTGTCGGTCCCCGCAGTAAAGTTGCAGAGATCACCGACGTTACCACCGAAAGTATCGAGCTAACCGGTAGAAAAGAGAATTTCTCGGTAACGGTCCGCTTGCAATCAAAGGATAGTCTGGTGAGTATTAAGGGGAACTCACTGGTTACCTTTAATGCGGTGGTACAACAGTCCCTTATCATTAAAAATTTCGAGAATATTCCTATCATTGTGACGGGGCTTCCCTCATCATTTATTGCGCGGCTCCAGATTAATTACGGTTCTATCAAACTTCAGGGGGCCCAAAAAGAACTAGAAGCCTATACACCGGACTACTCGATTCTTTCGCTGGATTGTTCAGATATCAAAGGGGAAGGCACCTACATTATCCCGGTGACTGTTCAGGTTCCTCCCAATTTTCAGGTGATCCGTTTTGATCCCCTTGAAATACCCGTCGAGGTGGTCCGGAAAGGACGGGAAAACCCATGATTGTGGGAATAGGCATCGATGTGGTGTATGTGTCCCGGCTTGCCCATTGGCTGGATAATCCGGGACTCCTGGAACGCTTTTTCCATCCCCGGGAAATAGAAGCCGCCCGGGCCCGTCGCTCGGGGGCGCTGTTTTCGTTAGCCGCCCGCTTTGCGGCAAAAGAAGCCTTTGGAAAGGCCCTCGGGACAGGACTGCGGGGCATTGTCCTTAAGGATATCCTGGTAGAAAATAATCATAATGGAAAGCCCCATATCCTTGTTTTTGGGAGTGCCCAACGGGCTTTAGAGGAGTGTGGGGCAAACCGGATACATCTTTCCCTGACCCATGAAAGGGATAATGCGATTGCCATGGTGATCCTCGAAAAAATTGAAAAAGACGGGAGTGCTAACCATGCTTCGATTTGCTAAGGCCCCTCAGGAAGAGCGGGAAGTGAAAATTTCGTTCTTTTCAAAAGAACCTATCCGTTGCCCCGTGTGTGATACCTCCTTTCAGCGGGAAGAAATGCTTTCAGGGGGAGGGCGGCTTATTGCGGGGCCCCTCACCGACGAACTCCATCGAAAATATGAGGCCTCTCTAAAATATGGAGCGGTGTATCCCCTTATCTATCAGGTAACGGTCTGTCCCAATTGTTGGTTTGCCGCGTTACCGGATGATTTTCCCCGTCTTCCCCGGGAATCCCGTCTTAAGGCTGAGGATGATCGGGAGGGACGTATCGCTGCGGTGGGACATATTTTCCCTTCTGTGGATTTTACCTCCTGTCGCACCTTAAAATCGGGAACCGCCGCCACCTACCTCGCCCTCCGCTGTTACGATTATTATCCTGGGGAATTTTCTCCCACCATTAAGCAGGGAATTACGGCCCTCCGCTGTGGCTGGCTTTTTGATGAACTGAACGAACGGTATCCCCATCAGCATTATGATTGGCTTGCCCTGCTTTGCAAACGGAAGGCCCGCTTTTTCTATCGGGAAGCGATTAACCGGGAACAGACAGGAAAGGAAGCCCTTTCTGGGCTTAAGTACTTTGGTCCCGATACGGATAAAAACTATGGATATGAAGGGGCCCTTTATCTCATGGCGCTGCTGGAACTGAAATATGGTCCCCGCGAACCGGAAGAAAGCCGCCGCCAGGCCCTGGCGGAATCCCGGCGCACCATTGCTAAAATCTTTGGTCTGGGAAAGTCCTCCCGGGAAAAGCCGGGTCCCCTCCTGGAAAAAGCCCGGGACTTGTATGAGCAAATAAGTGCCGAATTGGAAGATGAGGACGGGGAATAAGCATGGGGAGCCGCAATATCCGTTTGTTAATCGCCTATGATGGGACCGATTTCTCTGGCTGGCAACGGCAAGGTAATGGTCGTTCTGTGCAGGGGGAAATTGAGCGGGCCCTGGAAAAAATACACCATGAACCGGTGCACCTTATAGGTTCAGGAAGAACCGATGCGGGGGTTCATGCCATAGGCCAGGTTGCCAATTTTCATACCTCCATTACGTCTATCCCGGCAGAACGGTTCGTGATGGCCTTGAATGCGCTGCTTCCCCAGGATGTTCGTATTCTCGAAGCCCGGGAAGCTTCTCCCGACTTTCATGCCCGTTTCGATGCCCGCTATCGGACCTACCGTTATTTTTTTGTCTGTGGGCGGCCGGCCCTACCTCAGGAGCTTCGCTATGCTCACCAGTTATGGCGGGTTCCTGATATACGCCTTCTTTCTGCTTATTGTCGGGTGATCCACGGAGAACTGGATTGCTCCCTCTTTGCCAGTGCGGGTGATAGTAGCCTTTCCCGTCATCGATACATCGTGGGTTGTCGGTTTATCCAGGAGGGATCCTACCTGGTGTTTGAAATTACGGCCAATGCCTTTCTCTGGAAAATGGTGCGGTCCATCGTAGGCACCTTACTTTTTTATGAAGAGCGGGGGCTTGCGCCAGAAGAATTTGAGCGCATTGTTCTTCGGGGGAATCGAAAGGAAGCGGGTCCCACGGTCCCGCCCCGGGGCCTCTTTTTATGGCATATTGATTACTATCGAAATTAAGAGAAAAAAGGACGAGGGATGGAACTGCTAAGCCAGAAAAAAGCTGAAGCCCCTGAACAAGGGAAAGTAGTTACGGCAGAAAACGCCAGGGGAGAGCAGAGCATGCCCCTGCAGGGGGAGAATCCGCTTATTGTAGCGGCTGAGGCGGGGAAAAAAATCCTCGAGGCTGGGGGAGAAACCTATCGGGCCGAAGAAATGGTGGTTCGGCTATGTCGGCTCTGGTCCTGTAAGGATGCCGAATGTTTTGCCACCCCCACGGGAATCATGGCTTCTATAACCGGAGAGGATGGCAGAAGTTATGGGGTAGTCCGTCGCATTTCCCGTCGGTCCGTGAATCTCCATAAGCTCGGAGCCCTTATTCACCTGGTAGAAAGGGCGGAACAGGAAAAGCTCGATGAACACCTTTTCTTGTACTTCCTGCATCAATTAGAAATTGCCCAACCCTATCCCCTCCCTGTTTCTCTGGGAGCGGCAGGTCTGAGCACCTTCTTTTTTACCCTTTTGTTTCAGGGTTCCCTCGGAGATGGACTTGCGGCCTTTCTTGTGGGCATAGGAATAAAATTGGTGATGATCCACCTGCAAAAACGGAATCTCCCCGATTTTATTACCCACCTCGTCGGGGGGATGGTTGTAGCCCTCCTTTCGGGGGCTTGTTTTTCCCTCGGATTGGGAAAGCAACTGGATAAAATCATTATCGGTTCTATCATGCTGCTTGTGCCTGGTCTTGCTACGGTCAACGCCATTCGAGATACCATGGCGGGGGATCTGGTGGCAGGAATCGCCCGTTTCGCCGATGCGATTATCACCGCCATGGCCATTGCCATGGGGGTACTTCTCGTGGTGGTGTGGGGGTAGGAGAACCAGTTATGGAAGGAATTCTGTGGGCAGGCCTTTCCAGTGGGGCCTTTTCGATGGTGTTTCAGGTGCGGGGCCGTCATATACCCCTTTCAGCGTTGGGGGGAAGCCTGGGATGGGCCGTGTATCTCCTGGTGTATCGGGAGGCCCATCTCCTCGTGGTAGCCAATCTCCTTGCGGCCCTGGCAATTGCCCTGTATGCAGAAGGAATAGGGGCATTGTGCAAAACCCCTGCTACCACCTATCTGGCCTGCGCCCTTATCCCCCTCGTTCCCGGCGGGGGTATGTATTATACCCTTTCCTATTCGATTATGGGAAATCTTGAAAAGAGTCTTGCCACGGGGTTCGAAACCCTCAGTGCCGCCGGGGCCCTGGCAGGGGGAGTTGCTATTGGCTCGGTGATGGCCCGTCTTTTAAAGGCTCCCCGCGGCGGCTGATGATAACCTTGTCGATCCGGTTCCCATCCATATCGACAATTTCGAACTGAAGGTCCTGCCAGGTAAACACTTCGCCGGTGCGGGGAATTTTCCCGCTTATGTCCAGGATGAATCCCGCCAGGGTGCTGTACTCTCGGTGATCGGGGAGTTCGTTCCGTTTCCCGAGAACCTCTGCTATTTCGTCGATATTTACGCCTCCCCCGACGAGGTATGAGCCGTTTTCCCGTTTGATAATCTCTTCATGGTCTGCATCGGAACGGGAAAGTTCGCCCACGATTTCTTCGATCAGCTGCTGGAACTGAAGGATCCCCGAGAAGCCCCCATATTCATCGATGATGCAGAGGATTTCCGTCCCTTCCTGTTTAAAGACTTCGAAGGCCCGAAGGGCCGGCATGGTCTCAGGAATAAACACGGCCTTTTTCATCAATTGGGAAAGGTCAGGGGTATTCCCCAATGCTAGGGCTCGATACAGGTCTTCCCGGTACAGAATGCCGATGATGTTATCCAGCGATTCCTTATACAGGGGGATAAAGTGGGGGAGCTCCTTACCCGATTTCAGAAGGCCCGCGAGATCAGGAATGGAAAGGGCCATATCAATCCCTTCGATTTCTGAACGATGGGTCATAAAGGTACTTACCGGGCGGTCCCCCAGGTAGAAAACCCCTTCCACCATATGCCGTTCCTTTGATTGCACAACCCCTGCCTGTTCTCCTTCGAGGAGGGCGATGCGGAGCTCTTCTTCGGTGATGGGGGGGACGGTCTTTTCAGGTATTCTCAGTAAAGTGACAATGAACTGGGTGCTTTTAGAAAGAAGATTTACCAAAGGCGTAAAAATCAAAGTGATACCATTGAGCACGGGGGTAACAAGGAGGGCGATGAATTCGGGATGAGAAAGGGCTATGTGTTTGGGAACCAATTCGCCTAGGACGATAGAAATGTAGGTAACACCCAAAACCATCAGGGTTGCCCCCAGGGCTTCTGCGTAGGGCGCAAGAAGAGGAAGCTGCTGTAGCCCTTCTACCAGGGGGGCGGTGAGGTTCGCTCCTCCCACGGCCCCCGACACAATGCCGATAAGGGTGATGGCAATCTGAATGGTGGAAAGGAAGCGCCCTGGCTTTTCTTTTATGTGAAGTACCCGCTCATAGGACCGTTTTCCCTCCTGAACTCGGGCCTTGATGGTGCTGGTGCGGGAAGATACCAGGGACATTTCGGCCATCGAAAAAAAACCGTTTACCAATGCCAGAAGTACGATGATGAGGAGATTCCACAAAAGGCTTGTATCCATGGACTTATTCCGTCGCGAGGGGGATTTCTTCTTTTACCAGGGGGCGAAGAACGTGGACCCCTTCCTGGCTTGTTTCGATCACCTTGTTTTTTCCATCCGGTGTTTGTTCCCCCAGAATTTGTACCACCGGGAAACGGGGATTTTCCGGGTTTACATCCACCACCTGTCCCCGTTTTCCATTGGAAAGGAGAACGTATAAACCAATGGGATAAATTGACAGGGAATATACCAGGGCCCGCACCACCGTATCATCGTACTGTTTTCCCACGTTCTTAAGAAGATCGATCATGCCCGCATAGCCATTCTTGGCGTCCTTATAGGGGCGGGGGGCCGTAAGGGCCTCATACGAACAGGCTACGGCGATTATTTTTGCATAGAGGCTAATTCTTTCGGCGGTAAGTTTCTGAGGGTAGCCCTCTCCATTTTCCCGTTCGTGGTGTTCCAGGACGGCCACACAGATATTCAAAGGAAAATCGGCGGCCTTCAGGATGTTGTAACTTAAAATAGGGTGAGAAAGGATCGCCTTCCGTTCCTGCACGGTGAGGGGCCTGTTTGCCATGTAGAGCTGGGGTGGCAGTTTCAGCATGCCAATTTCGTGGAGGAGGGCCGCGGTTCCCAGTTCAATGAGTCGATGGTTGGGGAGTTTCAGGTACAGCCCGATGACGATCGCAATGATTGTGGAGTTTACGGTGTGAACAACCAGGAAATTCTGTTGTTTTTCGGCGGGTTTCAGGGAACGGAGGATAAATCGTCGTTGCTGCCGCACTATTTCGCAGAGTTCCTTTACTTTTTCTGCGATTTCTTTTGCAGAAAGTTCTTTCTTTGTGGCATAGCGAACAAAGAGGTTCTCCACATATTGAATAAGGTGATGGTAATAATCGCTGGTGCGATTCAACTCCTTTTTATCGTCCTCTTCGGTTTCTTCCGCCCCTTCCTTCGCTGGGGCTTCCTGGGTACTGGCCGAACCAGTTTCTGCGCTGTACTCTGGTCGCAGTTCTCCTTCGGTATAGATTTCTCGAAACTCCCAGTCCAGAAGTGCCTGGATAAGCTCTTGTTTAAAGGGTATCTCCGGTGTGGTAAGAATAAACTGGCCATCCAGGTAGGTCGGCTTTGTAAAGTAGTATCCAGCCGGGATGTTTTTTATCACCATCGATTCCATCTCTTCTTCTGCCCCCGTTGACCCAATGGGTCCTTTCTTCTATCATTTTCGGTAAATATAAGGAGAAACCAATTGAAATTCAAATCACTATTCTTCCTGTTCAATGTATCGCTTATTATATCATTTTTCTTTGTATTTGCCCTCCCCTTTTTTATCCTGGGGCCTTCTTTTGCTCTTTCTTTCTGGCAATCTAACTGGCCCCTCGCCCTCTTTTTTATCATTATTCTGGCTATCCTCAACGGTTTTTACTTTTACAATCGCCCCCTTTTTACCCTGCTTGAACGGGAAGATTGGCCTGCCCTGGCCCACTATCTGGAAGGGCGGATCCTGGATCGCCAGCGATTTTTCCCCTATCTGGTGAATCTGTTGGCCCATACCTATGTGGTCCTTTCTGATTTTACCGGTCTCCATCGGCTCGAAAGCGCCCTGCGCCAGAAAAAGCCCCGGTTGTTAGAAAAGATCGCCCTTATCTTTGGCCTTGCCTATATTCTGGAATCCCGCCACGAGGAAGCGATTTCCTTTCTTTCACGATACCGAAATAACGGGAAAAAAGCCCAGGAACAGTGGATTTCCCTGTATTATGCCTTTTCTCTTTTGTATACCCGGAACTATGAAAAAGCAGGCCCCGTGCTTAGTGAACTCTGTGAACAGGCCTCGGAACCCCTCGTGGTGGCGCTGGCGGCTTACTTTGTGCGACAGAGTCTCCTGGTGGCATTCCCTGCCGAAAAAGAACGGTGGGAAAACCTGGTTACAAGGGCCCTGCAACGGGTTCGATCCATGGTCCCCGATCGATCCCGATGGGAGCGGGAACTTTCCCGGAATCAGGGAGATCTGGCTATTGCTATCCTGGCTAAACCCCTTGCGGAGGCCGCCCTTCTCATATATACCTGAAAAAAGGTTGAAGGGGCAAAGGTGTAAAGGACTGTCCGTTTTATAAGGGGACAGGATCGGCATGGAGTGATAGCGACGGTGTAAAGGACCGCAAGAGAAACGGTAAAGGGACCCCGGGGATGCCGGGCTGGGGCAGAAAAAAGCTCCGCCAGCGTTAAAAGGATTATCGGAATAAGCGGGCCCCTTTTTTGGGGTAAAGCATTCAGAAATGTATACACTATATTCAAAGAGGAGCAACCTATGAGAAGCTTTGAAAAATCCCACAAGTTAGACAATGTCTGTTATGATATTCGGGGCCCCGTACTTCGGGAAGCAAAGCGACTTGAAGCAGAGGGCTACCGTGTTTTAAAGCTGAATATAGGAAATCCTGCGGCCTTTGGATTTACCGCACCGGATGAGATTCTCCATGATATTATCGTGAATCTGCAGAATGCCCAGGGATACTGCGATTCCCAGGGACTGTTTCCTGCCCGCAAAGCGGTGATGCAGGAATTCCAGGAAAAGGGCATCATGGATGTTACGGTGGATGATGTCTTTATTGGGAACGGTGTAAGTGAGCTTATCATGATGGCCATGCAGGGCCTCTTGAATGAGGGCGATGAAGTGTTAATCCCTGCCCCCGATTATCCCCTGTGGACCGCGGCGGTAAATCTTTCGGGGGGGACCGCCGTTCACTATCGGTGCGACGAGGCCTCGGCCTGGAATCCCGATATCAAGGACCTGGCTTCCAAGATAACCAGTAACACCAAGGCTATCGTGGTTATTAATCCCAATAATCCCACCGGGGCGGTGTATGAGCGGGATATCCTGGAAGCCATTGCCCATCTTGCGGCGGAGCATGGGCTTATCGTATTTGCCGACGAAATATACGACAAAATCCTGTACGATGGGGCTACCCATGTTCCCATGGCTTCTATCAATCCCGATATTCTTACCATTACTTTTAATGGTCTTTCAAAGGCCTACCGGGCAGCGGGATTCCGGTCAGGCTGGATGGTGCTTTCGGGAAATAAAAAGCTCGCCGCAGGTTATCGGGAGGGTCTTGAGATGCTTTCGAACATGCGGCTCTGTGCCAATGTGCCGGCCCAGTATGGCATTCAGACGGCCCTGGGAGGCTATCAGAGTATTCGGGACCTGGTCTTACCGGGAGGACGGCTTAAGGAGCAGCGGGATCTCTGTGTGTCCCTGGTAAATAGTATCCCCGGCCTTTCGGTGGTGCCCCCCCGGGGAGCCCTGTATTGTTTCCCGCGGATAGATACGAAGCGCTTTAACATCACCAATGATGAACAGTTTGTGATGGATCTCCTCCGGAGTCAGCACATTCTCCTGGTCCATGGGACCGGTTTTAACTGGTTTGAGCCGGACCATTTCCGTATCGTGTTCCTGCCGGATACGGCAACCTTGGCGGATGCCCTGGGACGCCTGAAGACGTTCTTGCAGACCTATCGACAGGTCCCCGATGGGATCTGATATTCCGGGGGAACCTAAGGGCTCTGTAAGGGAAGTACTTTCCCCGCTGGTTTCTGGAAATAAAAAAAGACGATGCGCCTGGACGTCGATACGCGCACCGTCTCCATGGGGGATTATCCACCATTACCTTTTGTATCGACCAAAAGGCGTCAGTTCTTTGTAGTTTTTGATACGAATTGGTCCCTCTTTTTATACTTCTATCCAGAAAAGGGGAAGGGGAGAACTGGGGGCCTTTCTCAAAGCCTTCTTGGGTGAATCTGAGAAAGGCCCGAGACACCTTTGATGTTTTTACAAAGAAAGATAGGGAGCTAATCGAGTTTTAAGGTAGTTAATCCCCTGCAGGAGGGGGGTCCCCGTACCTGGAGAAAGGGGAGGCTTTTGGATGGAGCCTGATTGCATGTTGAGAGATTCAGAATTCTCAGAACCTTCATTTTGAAGGGATGCCATCACAAAATCTAAAAGAGGAGACAAGGGGCTGGCTTGAGTGTACAGGAAGAATTGATCCTTGCTTTTTGTATGTCCGAGGGAAGGGGTCTGCGTTGTAGGGAAGGGGTGCTGACCGCTTTCGATACAGAGGGGGACCCAGCCTCTTTTTGAGGAAAGCCCTATTTTATCCACGCCTTTTTCAAGATGCTCTAACTCCTGCCAGGCCCTCTGGATCCACTGGCTGAGGATTTTTTCCCGTTCCGACAAAGGGAAGGTTGCTTCGAATTGGGCCTGGGCTTCAACCACCAGTTGTCGCAGGGTTTCATTGATCTTTTGTCGCTGGAGGGGCATGGCGAGGAGCTCTTCAAGGGATCCCTTTTGTAGTCCCCGAATGGCAAGTCCCCGTGAGCTCAGGCTCCGGGGCACTGCCTCAGGATAGTGGGCAAATCGCTCTTCAAACCAGTGGGCATACAGGAGCATCCGCTCGTCGGTCCACAGGGGCTGACCATCCATCGCGTACCGTTGACGGGGGTTCCCGCTCCGCAGCACCTGAAAGAGCTCCGTGGCCTGGGGCCTGAAGCGAAAGGCCCTGGTATGGGTCCGTTCTTCGAACAGGGCCCCTTTGTAATGGGTTTGATAGTCCGGAAAGCCCAGATCAAGTCCCCCAATCCAGAGGGGGTGAGCTCCCGTGTATCGGGCAAAATCCCATGCAGAGGTCGCTACGGAGCCTCCTGCCCCAAGGAGTCCCCGCTGAGCGAGGCTTTGTTCAACCCATAGCCCGAGGGGAGAGGGGGTGTTGCAGAAAAAGGTGGTCCGCCGTTTTGTCCGGAAGACTCCGGGATAGACGGTGGTGTCCGTGATGAGCACGCTTTGTTCAAGGGAGCAGTGGTCCAGGTGGCGGTAATTCCAATACTGAGGGTCCATCACCATGACAAAATCAGGGGCTACTCCTTCTTGAAGCAAAAACCGCAGGGCCGTATCTACTGCGATGATACAACATCGGTCGTAGAGTTCTTTCAGAAAGGGCCGCAGTTCGTCGAGGGACGGCCCTGCCGCAACGATAAGGGTGGGAATCCCCTGGAGCTTCTGGGAAAAATACGTAATACCAGGGGTGTTCTGGATCTCAGGAAGGTTGTGGAGAAGGTTGCTCACCCAGCGTTTCCCGAATTTTCGAAGGGTATTCCGGTTAATACGATGTTTCTGTTCCCAATGGTGCAAAGCCTCAAGGAAAGGGTCATACCATTCCCTGTCAAGAGAATATAAGGTGGGGTTCGTTATAAGGTCTGGGGGGGGCTCCGCAATGGGGTGAAACTGCTCTGCTTCGATGCGACGGAGAATTTCCAGCAATTGAGCCGGCTCTCCTCCTATGATCCAGAACAGGGAGCCCTTTGTTGTTTCTGTCGTTGACAGAAAAAGAGGGGAAAGGTCCACAAGTTCCAGGGCTTTTTGAATGAAGAACCCATGGCGTTCAATAATGATGAGGGGGCGATGGGGAAAGCGCTGGCGGAGCGCCAGGGGAAGGTACCCAAGACCAAAACCAAGCACCACCAGGGGGGCTTCCCTATCTGGGACCGTTGCGGCTATTCGTTCTGCTTCCCGGATAGGATCCCGGGGGGAATGAACATGTTTTCCCTCTATCATAAGGGAGGGATATCCTGAATTGGTGGCAATAAAGCTATGCTGAAAAGAAGGTGGCGTAAGGGGCGTGGTGAAAATCCGGAGTAACTCAGGAAAGCTCTGGGTAAGGGCTCGGTAATTTGCCTCACGCATGGTTATTCTAGCTCCACATGGATAACCATTCCTGGCTTAAGGGGTGTCCCCGGCGGAGGATCCTGTCGCTGGACCCACCCATCACCCTTTATGTCTATGGTGATGTCCTCCCGTAATAACAAAGGAAGGAGTTGCTTTTTCCCTAATCCCCGTAGGTCAGGAACCGTATCGGTTATCTGGGGTAAGGCAGGTGGTTGTAACTGAACGGTCCCACTATGTTGGACCTGAGGACTGTTCCCCCGGGGAATGGCGAGGTAGTCTGCCAGGGCATCTGTGGCTTCTCGAATAGGGATGGTGGAGATTCGGCCACCGTGAATAGAGGGGCCTTTAGGTTTTATGACTACATGGTACAGGATGAGTTGCGGTTTATCAATTGGTAAGATGGCAAGACAACTTGCGATATAATCGGTTTTTGAATAGGTTCCTGTTTTGGGATCGATAAGTTGGGCCGTCCCTGTTTTTACGCCTATGGGTATATCCTCTAGCCGGGCCCGATAGCCGGTTCCGCCTGCAGAGGCTGCACTGGCCATGTAACTACGCAAGAGTCGGGCTGTCTCTGGTTGAAATACCTGCCTGCCCTGGGGTACGTTTTGCTTCAGGATACTTCCATCGGCGTTCAGGATGCGACTGACCACCATGGGAGTAAGGAGAATGCCATCCTGAGCGACGGCGGTTGTTGCCTGGAGGACCTGAAGGGCCGAAACAGCGACTTCCTGGCCCATCGCAATAGTCTGTTTTGAACGGGCGGACCATCGTTGTACGGGTCGTAAAAAACCAGCGGTTTCTCCTGGTAGTCCCAGGGGGGTCTTTGCCCCAAACCCAAGATCAAGCAGTTTGGTATAGAAGGCTACCGAATCTACCTGGTCCGAAGCATAGGCGGCCCCGGCATTACAGGAATAGGTAATGATTTCCCGGGGATGAACCGTTCCATGGGATCCCATACATTTAATGGTTATGGTTTCTCCGCTTCGGGTAGTTTTTTCATATTGACCATTACAGTAAAAGGTTGAACTATCGGTAATGGCGCCCAGGTCGAGCATGGAAGCGATAGAGAAAACCTTAAATACCGAGCCCGGTTCATAGGCAAACTGGGAGATGCGATCCTGTCGTTCTTCTTCTCGGGAATTGCTAATATCGTTGGGATCAAAAGAAGGAAGTGATACATAGCCCAGAATTTCGCCGGTCCGACTGTCCATGGCAACCATGATTACCCCGTCGGCCTTATTGGTGTCCAGGGATTTCTGGGCTATTTCTTCTAGTATTCGTTGCACCTGAATATCTATGGTAAGAACCACCTGATTGCCATAGGAACTTCCTTCCTGGGGATACAGGAAGGTATCCAGGGCGTATTCAATACCACCAAGGCCATGGTTATTTTCTCCCACAAAGCCGATAAGAGCACTGGCCAATCTTTTTTCCGGGTATATTCTGCCGCTTGTGTATTCTACTTTTACTTCCTGCAGTTTGTATTTCTGTTTTACTTCCTCGATAGAACGGGCAGTCATTTCATCGATTCGCTTTTTGAGGTAAACAAAATTACTTTTTGACTGATTGATGATATTTTTAATTTCCCCGGGGGACATATCCAGAAGGGGAGCCAGTAGTTCCGCTGTTTTTGTTGGATCCGTACTGGAAGGTTTCCAGATACTTACGTGGGCAAATTTGGCCTGCACAGCCAGGAGTTTCCCATTCCTGTCCATGATGGGTCCCCGTTCTTTAACGGAGGGAATAACCGCTGGTTCTATTGGTTTTTCATTATCCGTCATCAGAAAGAGGAAACGAACAAACAGAATCCCCAGAAGAAGGATAAGAACCCCTAGGACCAGTAAAAAACGGGCCTTTGTTGGGGGGAGCACCGAATGGTCGTATGAAACTTTTCCCATTATCGTATTCCTACTACTTTTCCCGTAATAAAATCAATCGGTACAGGGCCATAATGACGGGAATCATACGATACCGCCTTATTATCTCCTTCTACAAAAAAGAAGTCATGTTCAGTGAGGCTGATACATCGTTTTACCGCTATTTTCCCCTGCGGCGAGAGAAGCACCACAATGTCCCCTGGGTGCGGAGTGGACCAGCGAAGTACATAGTGACGTTGCCAGGGAAAGCGGAATCCATAGGCCAGGCGATTGATAAAAATGATTCTTCCTGGAGGAATGGTGGGGCTCATTGAAGAACCTTCTGTGATGGCCAGATCAAGACAACACAGACGAACTATCAGCGCTACTACAAAGGCGAGTAGTATAAGACCTATAAGATCCCTGTCCGGCAGGGTACCGTTAGACCGACTTTCCATGGTGTTTCAGTATAATGGACATGGTCCGTTCTGTCGATAAATAGAACATGATGCAAGGATTACTTAAAAAACAGCGGATAGAACATCGACGTTTCACTCCCCGGCCAATTTCGTTTTCTTCGAAAACCCTTATTCATAGGGTGATTTATAAAAAAAGAACTCCCCTTGTTCTTTCCACTCCTTCTATGGCACCAACTTTTTCTGATTTAGAAAGACCATCGTTGATAGGCCTTCTTATCGCTTTATCCCTTTTTGGCGCCTCTTGTTTTTTTGTTGTCCAGAATCTCAGGGGATTTTCTCAGGTTTCTTTGCCATCCCTTGCTCTTTTTTATGCTTCCTTAGATCAAGGGATGGAAAAAACTACCCATCGGGAGATTCAACAACATCTTACTCAGTATGTGTCTCCCCCTCCGGTGTCTCAATCCTTAGAAACCGATGAAGGGTCTCTGGATCTCACGGAACTTTTTTCCTGGAAAACCTACCGGGTTCAAAAAGGGGATACCCTCCTTTCTATTGCGCGGCGCTTTTCCCTTGCCATAGATACGATTGTTTCGGTTAATAATCTAAGTTCCGCCCGACTGTTACGGGTGGGGAGTACCATTAAAATTCCCAATATGGACGGTATTCTGTATACCGTACAGCGGGGAGATTCCCTTTCTCGGATCTCCCGTCAATGGGGTATCCCCATGACGGCCATTCTGGATGCGAACGATTTAGCGAGTGCCACTATTATTCCGGGAACGGTTCTGTTTTTGCCGGGAGCTAAGATGAATCCTACCGAGCTTAAGCGGGTGCTGGGGACCCTTTTTGTCATGCCTATAAAAGGTCGTATTAGTAGCCCCTATGGCTGGCGGGAAGATCCCTTTACCGGTGATCGACGGTTCCATGCGGCCATTGATATAGTGGCTCCCCTGGGCACCCCCGTTCCTGCTTCCCGGGAAGGGCGCGTTGCGGCGGTAGGTTTTAATATGGTGTATGGAAACTACGTCATTCTAAGCCATGATGGGGGATATCAAACGATGTATGCTCATCTGGATAGTGTCAGGGTACAAAAGGGGCAAAGCCTTTCCCAGGGCGGGATTATTGGAACGGTGGGCACTACAGGGTACAGTACGGGGCCCCATTTACATTTTGGGGTCTTTAAAAACGGTCAGGCAATTAATCCCCTGTCGGTATTACCCTGAAGAATTTTGCACTAAATTGAAAACCCTTGCGTATAGTGCCAAGAAATGGTACAATCACCTTGTTCAAGAAGGGGAGGTCCCATGCGTCAGCTCGTATTTGTTCTTATAGCTTTGTTGGCAGTAGTTACGTTTATTCGAGCTTTTGATACTGAACAGTCTGGAAAACCAGGAGAGGTACTTCAGCGCTCCGAAATAGTAAGAAACCAATAAAAAAGAGCGGTATTTCTTGCATACCTTTCACAACCGTAGTACACTGTGAAAGGTATGTCCCACGTAAATTCAAAGGTATTTGTTCTGGATACAAATATTTTTATCCATTTCCCCGAGGCAATAGAGTCGTTCCGGAATAGTGAAATTGCGATTCCCCTAGTAGTTCTGGAAGAGCTCGATAAATTAAAGACCTATTCGGATCAACGGGGAAAAAACGCCCGGGAAGCGATTCGGTATTTGAATCGGGCAATCCGGGGTGGAGATGTCCGAAAAGGGGTAAAGCTCGATAACGGTTCGGTTTTACGGGTTATTTTTGGGGGAATTAATCATCCGCCGGCGGATCTTCCCCTGGACACCAACGATAACCGGATAATTCTTCAGGCCGCATCGTTGCTTTCCTCGGGTAAAATGGTATTCTTCGTGTCGAAGGATATCAATGCCCGGGTAAAGGCTACGGTACTTGGCCTTAAAGCGGTGGATTATGAAAAACAGAAGGTAAATGCCGCCACCCTCTACGAAGGGATCCGGGAGGTCGAAGTAGGGCCAGAGACTTTTACTGAACTGGTCCAGCAAATCCCCGGCCCCGCGAAAGAAAATCTTCTAGCAAACCAGTATGTGTATTTTAAAGAACGAGGGGGAGAACGAACCTTTTTAGCCCGCTATGAAGGAAGTTCCCAACAGCTTGTTCCCTGTGCTCTTTCGGAAGAACGGTGTTTTGGTATTATGCCCCGTAATGAACGGCAGCGGGCGGCCCTGGACCTGTTATTAAACCCCTCGATACCCTGTGTTACCCTTGTGGGGCGGGCAGGAACGGGGAAGACCCTCCTGGCGATCGCCGCAGCCCTTCACCTCATCCTGGATGAAAAAAAATATGAGCGGGTCCTTATTTCTCGCCCTATCGTTCCTCTGGGGAAGGATATCGGTTATTTACCGGGAGAAAAGTCGGCCAAGCTTGCTACCTGGATGGAACCCATTTATGATAACCTGGAGTTCCTCCTTTCCCTGGGTAAACGGAGTACCATTAAGAATATGGACCAGCTTTTTAAAGAACGGCTCTTTGAAGTCGAGGCTATTACCTATATCAGAGGTCGCTCCTTGCCATCCCAATTTATTATTATCGATGAAGCCCAGAACCTGACGCCCCATGAAATTAAAACCATCGTTTCTCGGGTGGGCTATAACTCAAAGATCGTTCTTACCGGCGACCCTGACCAGATTGATAACATGTACCTGGATGCTAATTCGAATGGATTAACCTACCTCGTAGAGGCTTTTAAAGGGAATGCCCTTTTTGGTCATATTACCTTGTTTAAAACAGAACGGAGTGAACTGGCAGAACTGGCTGCCCGCTTATTGTAATACGGGGGACCTATGATGGATGGGGGAGAGAAAAAAACAGCCCTGTTTCAGACGATGGTAGATACCGCCTGTGAGGGACTTAGCCAGGTAGATGCCCGGGCAAAGATAGAACGCCTAAGGCAGATGGAGCAAACCCTTAAGGAATTGGAACAGGAACTAACCGAAATTCTGGAATCACGAAAGGAAGACTGTAAAGATGAAGCAAAAGTGGAACGGTAATTCCCTTCTTTTCATGTTTTTTGTTGGGGTCCTGACGTGGGGCCAGGGCCTATCTCTTTCTGCCAATACGGTGGTTTCTTTTGAAGGACTCGATCTTTCTTCCCAGGGAGAAATGCTCTTTCGGATCCAGCAGGAAGGCTCCCTGCATACGAAGGGAGAAGCCTGCTACGCCCTTTCCCTTTCGGATCAACTTCTTACAGCCCTGACCGTGTTCCCCGACCGGGATATCACTATCAGTAATGATGGCAAGCGGATATTCCTGGAAAGTTCTTTTGGGGTATATATGATAAATGAACCCCTGGGGCTTCCCCAGCCTCTTGCGGTATATCCTCACGTAGAAGCCACCGTTCCTTTTCTGCCCGGTGAAGGGGATGCTATTGTGCCTTCACCGGATGGAAGGTGGATTCTTTTTATCAAAGCCCAGACAGCAGCCTTTGGAACCCTCTGTGCCTATCAGGTTGAAAAAAAACAGATCTACGAAATCGCTACGGGAATTCTCCGGGGGGATACAGAGCTCCCCGCGCGATGGAGTCCTGACAGCAGGACCTTTGTGTATGAGCGCAACGATAGACTCTATTATCACTCGGTGGCTATCCTTGAAGGAAGTTTAGCCATTGATGAACGGTACCGGCTTGTAGGAGAAGGACACATCTCTCGAATATTCTGGGATGAAGGGGGGAACCTGTATTATATAAAGGGAACCTCGGTGTATCGCACCCGATCGGTAGAGCTTTCTACCCGTTCTGTTTATGCGGATTTTCTTCCCATGGGAACCATGGTAGGGACCCTTCCTTTTAATTTCGATGATACCTTTGATTCTTACTGGATAGGCCCCGAGGGAAAGGGGATTCTCTTTTTAAAAGATCGAACCCACCTTTTTTATTATCCCCTGCGAAGGGCCCTTTATTACAATACTGAAAATGGATCCTTCCCCTATGTAACGTTTCCCGCATCAACACGAAAGGTTTCTGTATTCTGGTCAAAGGCGGGGATTATTTGGGTGCTCCTTTCTCCTCTTTTTTCTGATGGTGCTTCGTTGATGTATCGACTGAATCTCCAGGGAACGGCGGGAAATCAGTATTTTACTCCCCTGGAAAAACCCTTTGGAGAAAGAGGGGCCCTTTCCCCTGACGAAAAAAAACTTCTCCTCTGGGGAAAGGGGGGAGCCCTTGTTCTGGATTTTGAAAAGGGACAGGAACTGGCGCGTCTTAGCAAAGAGGCGGTCTTTCATGCCCAATGGCTGAGCGACAACCGTTGTGTCTATGTGGAGCGGGAAGGGGTATACCAGTATACTCTTGGGGAGCAAAAAACGGAGGATCCCCGTACTTTTGTGGCCCTTCTGTCGGCTTCCCGCTATGGCTTTGATGCTGCTTCTGGGAAAGTGCTGATGGAAGCAGGGGGACGGCGCTATACCCTGGATGATAAAAAAACGAGATGGATACCTCTTGCCGCCGGGGCAGGACAATTTCGGCAGGCCCAGACAAGCAATGAAACCTATCGGGTGTATCTCGAGACCCAGGAAAGCAGTTATTATCGAAATTTCCCCATGGTTCGTTTTATGAAGCGGGCCGAGACTCGACCGGTGTTTCCCAAATATGAGGCTCCCCGGAAAATGACCAAACCCTATCTTTCCCTGGTGTTCGATCTTATGGAACAGGTAGAAGGGTTGCCGGAGGTCCTGGAGGTGCTCGAACGGTATGGAATTCGCAGTACCTTTTTCGTGAATGGGGAGTTTGTACGTAAATACCCTGAAGCGGCGGCGGACATCGCTCGCCGGGGACACGAAGTGGGAAATCTTTTCTTTGCTCCTATCAATATGGCGGATAGAAAATACACCATAGATGGGGACTTTATTAAACGGGGACTGGCTCGCAATGAGGATGAGTATTTTAAGGCCACCGGCTTTGAATTATCTCCCCTCTGGCATGCTCCTTTTTATGTGGTCTCTTCTCTTATCGAAGCGGCTGCTCAAGAGGGGGGGTATCGAACGGTACGGCGAGATCTGGATCCCCTTGATTGGGTGGGTCTGGCTGAACAGAAACGGAACCTTCTGCCCTATCGGGATGGGGGAGAACTCGTGGAGACCATCATATCTCAGGCTCAGCCGGGCTTTGTAATCCCCATTGCATTGGGAAAGAATCCTGAGGGACGCCGGGACTACCTTTTTCAGCGCCTGGATCTTCTGGTCAGGGGATTAAAAAGGGAAGGGTACCAGATGGTTCCGGTCTCCCGTCTCGTGGAAGAGGGATTGAAAAAATAGGACCTTCCCGTCGCTGGTCCGAAAAAAGTTCAATTTTTACTAGGGGTACGAGAAGTTGTTTGGTGGCTCCGGGGAAATATTCCCTTAGCTTTTGAAAAGGCTCTTGAAAAAAAGTATACAGGTATCTATGGTGCGTCGCCACCAGGGTCCTTTTTCCACCCTTTCTCCGCTGATAAGGGGAACTTCGTAGAGGGTTCCTGCGGCATCAAAGAACCGAAGCCTTCCAATGGGGGCCCCCTGGGCAAGGGGCGCAAGCAGAGGCTCATGATAACTCAGTTCCCATTGAACAGCGGAAGCCCGTTCAAGGGGAACCGTAAACGAAAGGGGGCCGCCCACCTGGGGAGTGATAGAGCGGACCTTCCCCTTCCATATCCGTACTGGTTCAAGGTGTTCTATGTGGGCAAAAAGGGTGGTAAAATGGCTAAAGCCCCACTCTAAGAGGGTGCGGCTGTCCTGTTCCCGAATGGCAGAGCCCTCTGCCGTAGTTTTACCGGGGCCACCGAGAAGCACCGCCAGAAGACGGGTATTCCCCCGCCGGGCCGTGACGGCCATGTTGTATCCCGACTCGTGGATGTATCCTGTCTTAAGTCCATCGACTCCCTCCAATTGTCCGAGAAGGCCGTTTCGGTTCTGCTGGATGATGGGTTTAGTGTTACCGGCAGGCCGAGAGAGATTATGCGAAAGGGGATACGAAATCTGCGTTACCCGATGATATTGAGAAAGGGCTTCAGGAAAGATGTTGATATATGCTGCGCAAAAACGGACAAAGTCCCGGGCGGTCGTTCGGTTTTCCGCTGAAATGCCAGCGGGTTCCACAAAAAAGGTCTGTTCTAATCCAAGAGCCTTAACCAGGCGATTCATCCCCTGTACAAAGGCCGGTACCGAACCATCGATATGAATGGCCAGGGCCACCGCCGCATCATTACCGGAGGCAACTGCAAGCCCCAATAGTAACTCTTCTACACTTACCCTCTGTCCTGGTCCAAGGAACATCAGCGAAGACCCCGCTGGCTGGTTAATGGCCCAACTCTCTCGGGGGGGCGTAAGCACCGTCTTCAGGGAGGTTTTCCCTTCCTGGATGGACTCCAGCACCCGATACATGGTGACCAGTTTGGTTAAGGATGCCGGCGGAAGAGGAATATCCGCATTCTTTTCGTAAAGAATCATCCCCGTGGTAGCGTCTATAAGGATCGCCGACGCTGCCTGGAGCAGGGGCGTTTCTTTTATGGGGAACGGAAGGGGAGAGAGAAGGTTCACTGTCCTTTCGAGGGGAGCCGAAGGGACAGGGGAACCTTTTTCTGCCCCGAGGGTCTCCCAGGGAAAGAGGAGCATCCCAACCAAAACACCCCATGGGACAAGAGGCCCGACCCTTCTCATGGAATCACTCCAGAAAGAAAGACTAAAGATAAAGAAGAGTAGGAGCCCCAGAACTCCCGGTACCAAAACGACACCATTCCCTCATCATTCTTTGCATGGAGGCTGGCCACGGTTCCCCTCTTGCTATTTTGTGCTTTGCCTGGCTTAAAGGCCCCCTGAAGGGGGTTAAAAATCTGCCTGTCCCACCGCCCGGGGATAGGGTATCACATCCCGAATGTTGGTCATGCCGGTGACATACAGAATGAGCCGCTCAAAGCCCAATCCAAAACCCGCATGGGGAACGGTGCCAAAGCGGCGCAGATCCAGATACCACCAGTAGTCTTCCAGTTTCATCCCCAGTTCAAGGATCCGCCGTTCCAGCACGTCGAGCCGTTCTTCCCGTTCAGAACCACCAATAATCTCTCCCAGCCGGGGCACAAGAACATCCATGGCGCGGACGGTTTTGTCATCGTCGTTCAATTTCATATAAAAGGCTTTAATCTCTTTCGGGTAATCGGTCACAATGACCGGACCGTGGGCTACCTCTTCGGTAAGGTACTTTTCATGTTCACTCTGAAGATCACAGCCCCAGGAAGGTTTAAATTCAAAACGATCCGCCTTTTTCTCGAGTTCCCGAATCGCATCCGTGTAGGTCATGTGGGTAAAGCGAGACTGGACCACCTGTTCAAGGGTGCGGATGATACCATTCTGGATGCGGGAATCGAAGAATTCCAGGTCTTCCCTGCAATCTTTGAGGGCCACCGTAAAGAGTTCTTTAAGGAACTCTTCTGCCAATTCCATATCGTCCTCAAGATGGGCAAAGGCCACTTCCGGTTCTACCATCCAGAATTCTGCTAAGTGTCGGGTGGTGTTGGAATTTTCTGCCCGGAAGGTAGGACCGAAGGTATACACCCGGGAAAGGGCAGTGGCGTAGGTTTCCGCTTCGAGCTGCCCTGAAACGGTAAGATAACTGGGCTTACCAAAAAAGTCTTTGGTATAATCCACTGGTTTCTCTGAGCGGACAAGGCCTTCAAGGTCGAGGGTGGTTACCTGAAACATCGCCCCTGCCCCTTCGCAGTCGCTGGCGGTAATGATGGGCGTGTGAATATACTGGAAGCCACGGCTCTGAAAAAATTGGTGGATCGCGAAGGCAAGCCTGCTACGGACCCGCGCAACGGCTCCAAAGGTGTTGGTCCTTGCCCGCAGATGGGCTATTTCCCGTAAAAACTCGAAGGAATGGCGTTTTTTCTGCAGGGGATAACTTTCTGCCGGTGCGGGCCCCACCAGAACGGCCCGGCTTCCTGCCACTTCAAGGGCCTGTCCTTCTGCGGGGGAGGGGACCAGTTTTCCCTGAATGTGCACCGCCGCGCCGGTGCTGATCTCCTTAATGGCCTTGAGGCTTGGTTCATCCAGAGGTGTGTTGAGATCGAAGGTACACTGGATACTCCTGAAACAGGAACCGTCGTTTACTTCAATAAATACTAGGTTTTTAAGCTCCCGTTTGGTTCGTACCCAGCCTTGAACATGGACTTCCTGTCCTTGCGGTTCGAGGGCTAATAGTTCTTTGATAAGGGGATTTTTCATGGTACCTCAGTATATACTATTACTTTGAGATGCTGCAATATTGGTATGGTTGGCATATGTCGAATTGTTGTTTTGGGATCCGCCGGGGGACCAGCGCGATAAGGCAGGACATAGGTATCCCATCGTCCTCAGAATCATGTACAGGACCCTTCATTCCTTAATCCATTGTCTTCAGAGATTGCTGTGGAGTTTCTTAAAAAACGTATTGCATAAGTATGCAAAATATGCTTAAATAATATGCATAAATATGCATTGTAAGGGGGGGCCTATGAAGGTGGATACCTATCTATCGATGTTGCTAGAAAATAACAAAATCGATCCAGAGCTCTATGCAAAGTACAACGTCAAACGGGGACTGCGAAATGCGGACGGTACGGGGGTCCTGGTAGGACTTACCCGGGTTGGGGATGTGCATGGGTATATTATTGATGAAAATGAGCGAATCGCGGTTGATGGAAAACTGTACTATCGGGGTATCGATGTAGAAGATATCGTTCGCTATGTGCAGGAAGAACACCGCTATGGCTTTGAAGAAACGGTATACCTGTTGATGTTTGGTCAGCTCCCCACTAAAGAACAACTGGAAGAATTTAACGATTTTCTCGCGGAACACCGGCACCTTCCCGATAATTTTGCAGAAGACGCTATTATGAAGGCCCCATCGCCGGATATCATGAACAAGCTGGCCCGTTCGGTTCTTACCTGTTACGCCTATGATCCGAACCCCGAAGACCTTTCGTATGAAAACGTCCTCCGTCAGTGTCTGGAACTCATTGCTCGTTTCCCCACCATGGTCGCCTATGCCTATGTGGCCAAGAAACATTACTACGATCATGAAAGCCTCTTTATTCACACCCCCGAGAAACTGTCCTCTACGGCAGAAACGATTCTTTCCCTTATCCGGCCGGATAAAAAATTTACCTCCCTGGAAGCGGAAATCCTGGATCTTGCCCTTATCCTTCATGCGGAGCACGGAGGAGGGAATAACTCTACCTTTGCGGTGCATCTTATTTCTTCTGCCGATACGGATACCTACTCGGTTATCGCCGCAGGGGTTGGTTCCCTTAAGGGCTTTAAACATGGGGGCGCCAACATCAAGGTGATGGGCATGATGGAGGATATCAAAAGAGGCGTAAAAAACTGGGAAGATGAGGATGAAGTAGCGGCCTACCTTATAAAGATATTGAAGGGTGAAGCCTTTGATAGAACGGGGCTCATCTATGGTCAGGGACACGCGGTATACACCAAATCGGATCCGCGGGCAACGCTCCTGCGAGATAAGGCGGCGGAGCTTGCCAAGGAAAAGGGTTTCGAAAAGGAATTTAACCTTTATAGAACGATAGAGAAATTGGTCCCCATTGTTTTCAAACAGGTAAAAGGGGCGGATAAATCGATCTGTACCAATGTGGACTTCTATTCTGGCTTTGTGTACCACATGCTCGGGATTCCCGGTGAACTGTATACCCCACTTTTTGCGGTGAGTCGGGTAGCAGGCTGGTGTGCCCACCGAATGGAGGAAATTATTTCCGGTGGTAAGATTATTCGTCCCGCCTATAAATGTGTGCAGCCCCGGCTTCCCTATGTTCCTATGGCTGAGCGAAAATAAAGGTGAGGCGGGGAAGGTACCACTGTTTGTTTCCTGAGTGGCCGATATATAAAAAGAGGGGACAGGCTCCCCTCTTTTTATTTTTACCAAAAACGTACCACCAGTTTTTTTTCTGAACCCCGGGGGAAACTCCTTTGGGGCGGATCAATAAAAAACCCGTGGTAGAAGGATCTACCACGGGCCCCTCCTTTTGATTGTGGGAAGCAGCGGCACGTTACTACTATACTTCCCTTTCGCCGGGCCGGCTCTGTCCGGCTCTGCCAGCTTTCACCTCCTTTTTATATATGGGGGTGGCCCTGGCTGCGCCGCTGAGTCAGGACCTTCCTCATGTGCCCTGGGGCACCCTCCCTATTTTCCGTACACAAAAGTATGATCCATCACCGTAGGGGCCAACCCCTGTTCCTTTTTTATTATTCTTCACTTTCCTGTACTCGGAATGCTTCGGCGGCTTTTATTACCTCTTCTGCGATCTTTCCACTGATTGGGGCATAGTGGTCAAATTCCACACTGAAAGAACCGGTGCCACTCGTCATGGAACGCAGATCGATGGAATAGCGCAGGAGTTCTGCCTGGGGAACCTGGGCCCGAATTTCTTCGATGCCACCGCCGATGGAGTTCTGTCCGAGGATTTTTCCCCGTTTCCCCGAAAGGTCCGACATGATGTCTCCCAGGTACTTTTCTTCCACAAAAACGGTCAGATTCATGATGGGCTCAAGGAGGGTGGGGCTTGCTTTCTTCATGGCCTCTTTAAAGGCATTCCGGGCGGCCAGTTTAAAGGCCAATTCCGAAGAATCCACGGGATGTTCCTTCCCATCCACCACCGTAACCTGAACATCCACTACCGGATAGCCCGCCATAACCCCATGTTGCATGGCCTCGAGGACCCCCTTTTCTACGCCGGGAATGTAACCTTTGGAGATAGCTCCCCCAAAGATGGCATTGATAAATTTATAGTTTTCTCCCCGGGGAAGGGGTTCGATGTCCAGGACAACCCGGGCATACTGACCGTGTCCACCGGTTTGCTTCTTGTGTGTATACTCCGCATTGGCTTTTTTGGTGATCGTCTCTCGATAGGCCACCCGGGGAGGCCGGGTTTCGATTTCTATTTTTTGATTGTTACGGATCTTGTCGAGCACAATGGCGATATGGAGTTCCCCCATTCCCCCAATGATCGCTTCTTTTGTTTCCGTGTTGTATTCATACCGAAGGGTCTTATCTTCTTCCGTGGCCCGGAGGAGAAATTCTCCCAGTTTATCCTCGTCTTTTTTCTGAGCCGCGTGAACCGCCACCATGTGCACCGGTTCAGGCAGCTTGAGGGGTACAAAGAGAAGGGGACTTGCCGGATCGGTGATGCTATCGTTGGTGTGAAGGCTTGTTACCTTGGTGATAATACCCACGTCCCCCGCATACAATTCCCGCACTTCTTCCAGTTTCTTTCCCTGGCACAGATACAACTTTCCTATACGCTCTTTTTTATTTTCCCGGACGTTAAGAATTTCCGAATCCGCCGAAAGTTTCCCCTCGAACACCTTTACCCAGGAAAGTTTCCCCGAAAATTGATCGAATACGGTTTTTACCACCAGGCCCGCAAAGGGTTTGTTTGGGTCGATTTCTACTTCCCATTCTTCCCCACTTGTTTCCTGGACAAGGTCCCGGGCCGTGCGGGGATCCGGCGCAATGTCGGCCATGATATCGATAAAGGGAATAATACCCGAATTTTTAAGGGCCGATCCACAGAATACCGGAACATACTTATGTTCCGCCAGAGCTTCGATGAGTCCAAGGTGCATCTCCTCTGCGTCCAGGGAGCCCTTGTCTACGTAGTGTTCCATGAGGGTGTCGTCCCCCTCGGCGGCGGCTTCGATAAGCCGTTCCCGCATGGCCCGTACCTGGTCCTGGTACTCCGCAGGGATAGGCCCTTCCTTTTCGAGCCCTCCTTCTTGTACAAAGTAGGCCCGTTCATTGAGCACATCGATGACCCCCCTGTAGGAGGAACCCTTTCCCATAGGGAGGAAGAAGGGGAAGGGATCGATCTTCAATTTTTCTTTTATATCCTCCAGTACCGCTTCAAAGTCAGATCGATCATCGTCCATCTTTGTAATATAAATACCCCGGGGCTTTCCCCGACTGTTCAGGGTTCTCCAGAGTTTTAGCGTTTCGATCTGGACTCCTGCCCGTCCGTCTACCACGGCAATGCAAAGTTCAGTGGCCCGGAGGGCAGAGATTACCTCCCCCACAAAATCAGAAGAGCCGGGGGTGTCAAAGATATTGATTTTTTTACCCTTCCATTCTACATGGCCCAGGGCAGTGTAAATTGAAATTTTTCGTTCGATTTCTTCGGGACTGGAATCGCTGACGGTTTTTCCCGATTCAATGGTTTCAGGTTTCGGAATGACCCCGCCGGCAAAAAGAAGTCGTTCAAATAAACTTGTTTTGCCCGTACCGCCGTGTCCGGCTAAGGATACGTTCTTTACCAGATCCGTGGTGTAGCTCATGGTGGCCTCTCCTCAAGGTGATGCACATCCCCGCGTGAGTGCAGAGGGAACGCCCCTGGCGTTTTTTTCCCCTTGCTCTATGATGAGGCCGACTTGCCGGATTGTCAAGAAAAAGTTCTTTCCGTATTATAAAAACATGAAATCTACCACTTCTGCACAGTACGATGAATCGAAAATTAAAACCCTCTCTTCGTTAGAGCACATTCGGCTACGCACCGGCATGTATATTGGTCGATTGGGGGATGGCTCAAATCCGGATGATGGTATTTATATTCTTCTGAAAGAAGTTATCGATAACTCCATCGATGAATACATCATGGGATACGGGGACAGAATTGAGGTTGAAGTCAAGGATAACACTGTTAAGGTACGGGATTATGGCCGGGGAATTCCCCTGGGTAAGGTGGTAGAATGTGTTTCGGTGATCAACACGGGAGCAAAATATAACGATGAGGTTTTTCAGTTTTCTGTGGGTTTAAACGGTGTGGGGACCAAGGCGGTCAATGCCCTTTCGAGCCATTTTCGGGTTCTTTCTATCCGGGATGGGGAGATGGCAGAGGCGGTATTCCGCCAGGGGGTGCTCCAGAGTGAACGGCGGGGAAAAATTAAGCTTCCCGAAGGCAAAGAAAGCCCACCCAACGGGACCTATGTGGAATTTACGCCGGATCCTGAAATTTTCGGGGCCTATTCGTTTAATCTGGAATTTATCGAACGGCGAATCTGGAACTATGCCTACCTGAATGCGGGGCTGACCCTGGTGCTGAACGGAAAACCCTACCGTTCGGAGCGGGGGCTCTACGATCTTCTTCTGGAAGAAACGGGCAGTGAGGGCCTGTATGCTATTGGTTACTATAAGGGACAGCGGATTGAGCTTGCCTTTACCCATACGAACAACTACGGGGAAGAATATTTTTCTTTCGTGAATGGCCAATATACCTCCGATGGGGGAACCCACCTTTCAGCCTTTAAAGAGGGTTTTCTGAAAGGGGTGCAGGCTTTTTTCAAAAAAGAATATAAAAGTGAGGATGTGCGGGAAGGAATTATCGCGGCGATTGCGATTAAACTCCAGAATCCGGTGTTTGAAAGCCAGACAAAGAATAAACTAGGCAATTCCGATATTCGTCCCTGGATTGTGCAGGAAACCCGTACGGCCGTGGAGGACTGGCTCCACAAGAATCCGGAGGAGGCTCGAAAACTAGAAGAAAAGATCCTTTCTAATGAAAAGCTGCGGACCGAACTCAATGTAGTAAAAAAAGAGGCCCGGGAAGCGGCAAAGAAGATTGCCCTTAAAATCCCCAAACTAAAGGATTGTAAGTATCACCTGGAAGATGGGGAAAAGGGAGCCAATTCCACTATTTTCATCACCGAGGGGGATTCGGCGGCGGGTTCCATGGTGGCCTGTCGGGATGTGATGACCCAGGCGATTTTTGCCCTCCGGGGAAAACCCGAAAACATGTATGGGAAAAAACGGACTGCCATCTATAAAAACGAGGAACTCTATAACATGATGATGGCCCTGGGCATAGAAAATGACGTGTCCGGCCTTCGCTATGCCCGCATCGTCATTGCCACCGATGCGGATTTCGATGGCTTCCACATCCGTAATTTGCTGCTTACGTTCTTTCTGAGTTATTTTGAGGAACTGGTGAGTCGGGGCCACGTGTTTATCCTGGAGACCCCCATTTTCCGGGTACGGAACAAAAAGGAAACCCGCTACTGTTATACCGAAAAAGAACGGGATGAGGCGATAAAGGCCCTGGGCGGTTCGGTGGAAGTAACCCGCTTCAAGGGGCTTGGGGAAATAAGCCCCAAGGAATTTGGCCAGTTTATCGGGCCTGATATGCGGCTTATTCCGGTGACCATCAACAGCCTTAAGACGGTACCCCAGGTGCTGGAATTTTACATGGGAAAGAACACCCCCGAACGACGGGACTACATCATGAAAAACCTGGTGGCGGACATCCAGGTGTAGAGGAACGATATGGCCTATATCAAAAGTATTTTTGAAAAAAATTTCCTGGAATACGCTTCCTATGTCATTAAGGATCGGGCTATTCCTGACCTGGAAGATGGGCTTAAGCCGGTACAGCGGCGCATCCTCCATTCCCTCTTTGAAATGGACGATGGTAAGTTTCATAAGGTGGCCAATGTCATCGGCCACTGTATGAAGTATCATCCCCATGGGGATGCTTCCATTGGAGCCGCCCTGGTGGTGCTGGCAAACAAGGACCTTTTTATCGAGAAACAGGGGAACTTTGGGAACCTTTTTACCGGCGATGAGGCCTCGGCGGCCCGGTATATCGAGTGCCGCATTACCCCCCTTGCCCGGGATGTGTTGTATAATCCCAAGCTTACCCCGATGGTGGATTCCTACGATGGACGAAATAGGGAGCCCATCGTGTTTCCCGCCAAGATCCCGGTGGTCCTTGTCCTGGGGGCCGAAGGGATTGCGGTCGGCATGTCCACGAAGATTCTCCCCCACAACATCATCGAGGTGCTCGAGGCAGAAAAGGCCTGCCTTATGGGAAAACCCTTTACCCTCTATCCGGATTTCCCTACAGGGGGCCTCGCGGACGTTTCTGAATATAAAGATGGCAATGGCAGGGTCAGGGTGCGGGCAAAGCTCGACCTTTCGGACCCCAAACGGATTGTGATTCGGGAACTTCCCTATGGTTCTACCACCGAAAGTCTGATTACCAGCGTAGAGACGGCAGCCCGGGGGGGGAGAATCAAAATTCAATCTATTTCTGATTTTACTACCGACCAGGTAGAGATCGAAATAAAACTTGCCCGGGGAGTCTATGCTCCCGAGGTGGTCGATGCCCTCTATGCCTTTACGGAGTGTGAACAGTCGATTTCGGTAAACCTGTTGGTGATCCGGGATGGATTGCCCGTTACCATGAGCGTTACAGAGGTGGTGGAACACCATGCCCGGCAGCTGGTAACGATCCTGACAAAGGAACTGGAGTTGGAAAAGGGAGAACTCCTGGATAAGCTGCACCTGCGAACGCTGGAACGAATTTTTATCGAGGAGCGGATTTATAAAAAAATTGAGGAGATGAAAACCGCCGAGACGGTAATCAAGGCGGTAAAGGATGGTTTTGTTCCCTTCCTCAAAGAAATAGGGAAGCGAGGCGTCAGCGATGAGGATGTGGAGCACCTGCTTAAGATCCCCATCCGTCGTATCTCCCTCTACGATATTAACAAGGCAAAGGCGGAGGTTCAGGAAATCCAGTCCCGACTTAAGGAGATAGAAAAACATCTTAAAAATATTACCGCCTATGCTATTAGCTATCTGGATAGTGTGATCGCTAAGGTTAAGGCAAATGAGGACTTGGGTCGGGGTAAGAGAAAAACGGAGCTTACCAGTTTCGAACGGGTTGATGTGAAAGAGGTGGTAAAACGGGATCTGGAACTCCGCTATGATGGAGAAAAGGGGTACCTGGGAACCGCGGTAAACGCCGGCACAGTGGTGGCCACCGTTTCTCCCTTTGATCGGCTCCTTATTATTCGAAATAACGGAACCTATGTGGTAACCGATGTGCCGGAAAAACTCTTTGTGGGTCCCGGGGCCTGGTGGATTGGTATCGCAGATAAGGAATCTTTAGCTCAGACGATTTTTACCATCATTTATCGGGACTCAGAAAAGGGGTACCCCTATATTAAACGATGCACTATTGAAGGCTGGATCCTGAATAAGGAGTATACCCTTGTTCCCGAGGGGGCCCAGGTGCTCCATCTGGACAGTCGCGATTCCTTTGCCTTTACGCTGTACTATGTGCCTAAACCTCGCATTAAAATCACTAAAGAGTCCTTTAAAGCCAAAGATTTTCTGGTGAAGGGGGTTAAAGCCCTGGGGGTTCGCCTGGCAGAACGGGAAGTAGATCGGGTGGAACTGAAACATTAGTCTGCGTTCCTACGGCCATTGGCCCCGCTGTGCATCGGCTTTTTAGTACAACCTTCTATGAAAATATATGCAGGGGGCCCGGTTTTGCTCAGTTCCTATCTGTTCAGATTCTGTCGGTTAAGCGACGCTGGAGGCGTTTTCTTTCATTTCGTAAATAAAGCCTGTTTTAAGGCACATATTAAATAATTCTTCGCTCATGACCTCGTCGATTTTTTTTTCATACCCATCTCGGACCCGGATAACCTGAACCACGTAGCCTGTTTCTGTTTTGCGCAGTACATCCAAAAATTCTACTCGACCAGGTTCACACTTAATGCAGTAGCGCTTCATGGATATCCTCCTATGATGAATATCGGATTTTTTTTACCCACCCTTTATGATATAGTAGAGCCATGTTTACCGATGCCCACTGTCATCCCTACGATTTGTCCTGTTGGTATCCGGATGCAGAGGCCGAACGAAAGGCCCTGGGGGTTGCCGCCGCCGCGAGTTCCTGGAACAGGGCAGAGTTGGAATTTCACGAGAAACTTGCTCACGCATCCCGCACCGACGGGGGACCGCCGCTGTTTTTGTGTTTTGGTGTCCATCCCCAGCTCTGTAAAGAAGGGGAGGATGGGGTGACCCAATCTTTTTCAGTTTTGGAACAGGCCCTTACGGAAGGGAAAATAGCTGCCATTGGGGAGGTGGGCTTTGATTTATATGATGATTCCTTCAAAGTGTCGGAAGGAGTGCAGCGCCGTATCTTCGAAGACCAACTGGCCCTGGCCCGCCAGTATTCTCTCCCGGTGGTGCTCCATGTGCGGCGGGCCATGCATCTTATTTTTTCCTATGTGCCTCTTCTTAAAAAACTACCGGCTGTAGTGTTCCATTCCTATTCGGGAACCCCTGGCGAGGCTCTTTCCCTGTTGCAACGGGGGGTGGCGGCCTACTTTTCTTTCGGGAATACCCTCCTTTTGAACCACAAACAGGCCCGGGCAGTCTGTGCGCAGATTCCCGTTGAACGCCTTTTGTTTGAGACCGATGCCCCCTATCAGGGCCAGCGGGGCGCCCCTTATGCATCGTATAGGGATCTCCCCCGGATTGTGCAAGAAGCGGCCGAGCTTAGAGAGGGAAAGGGGGAGGCCCTTTCAGAAGGAGCCTTAGCCGCTCAGGTGGCGGAAAATTTCTTTCGGATTTTTTCTCGAAGGGGATAAAAAACGCTTAGTAAGTGAAAGAAATTGTCGGGATGCTGTTCGGGCAACCTGTATTTCCATCTTGATAGACGTCCCTTACTCAGCAGTAGACAGGTTCGAAACGGTCCTGCACACGCGAAAGGTAGAGGGCCCTTGCTGTGCGCTAATACCCACCGCCCCGGGACTCCTCAGGGGGCGTGCCTGGGCGCCGCTAGAGGGAATTGGGGCCCCGCCCCTTGAAGGTCGCGGAATCCCTAGAGGTCCCAGAGGCTCATCCCTCCAGCTATACTTACAGTTCCTCAATCTCCTCCCGGGAAAGACCGGTAACTCTCATGATAATGTCTATTGACACCTGTTCCTGCTTCATCCGCCGGGCGGTCTCGCGGCGGTTTTTTTCTTCGCCCAGGGCTATGCCTTCGTTGCGGCCTTCCATAAGGCCTTCTTTA